>Ga0049081_10000651_pt1 | contig 13184 bp, 23 predicted proteins | sample GreLakmeER78MSRF_FD_66717 | JGI IMG/M metagenome (GOLD analysis project Ga0049081, IMG submission 66717) | Freshwater lentic microbial communities from great Laurentian Lakes, MI, USA - Great Lakes metaG ER78MSRF | ecosystem: Environmental > Aquatic > Freshwater > Lake | place: Great Lakes...
GTGATAAACATTGTTGGATATGTAAATCGTATTTCATAATGAGTAGGTTTGATTTAAAAACAAGAACGGGGCAAATATCTGCAATAATACAAACGCAATCAGGAACATCAGGTGACACAGATGCACAAGCATTTTTTAGTAGAGTTAGTGCTGCTGGTGGTTCATTAACGCAAACTGAAGAAGATGCAGTTACTACATTGGTAGCAAGTTTAAAGTCAGCAGGAATTTGGACATTAATGAAAGCAATCTATCCAATGGTCGGAGCAAGTGCTGCTGCTTGTGTACAAAATTTAAAGAGCAGTTCCTTTACGGGAACATTTTCAAGTGGATGGACTTTTGCATCAACAGGTGTTACACCTAATGGAGCAAGTGCCTACATGGACACCGATTTAATTCCAAATGCTATTTTGACACCTGCATCATTTCATTTAAGTTATTATTCAAGAAGCAATAATGCAATTGCATCTGATTTTGATATGGGATGCGGACAACCTGCTGGACAATATTCTAACTCAATGTTTTTAAGGCGGTCAGGTGATACAGCAGCATTTGATAGTAGTAATTCAAGTGGTGTTGTTAGAATATCTGCATCATCACAAACAAACTCTCAAGGTTTATATGTTGGTTCTATAAGAAGTACAAGTGACCGTATTTTAATTAAAAACGGAGTTACAACTATAGTATCATCAACTACTACAAATGCTAATAATTTACATGATTCAAAAATATTATTAGCGGCTTACAATAGTACAAATTTTGGTGCGCCTACAATAGGTCCAATTTTGTACGGCAGCAAACAATGTGCGTTTAGTTCCATAGGAGATGGATTAACTAATACACAAATATCAGATTTCTATAATGCAGTTCAAACATTTCAAACTTCTTTAAGCAGACAAGTATGATTGGTTATATTTTAACAATAGAGCAGAAAGATACAATTCAAGGGCAATACTATGCACCATTTGAAATCTTTAATTGCGTACAAGACATCAATGATATTTGGTTTACATTTCTAACCGATGATGACAAACGTACATTAATTGGTACACAATATGAATGGTTGCTATCTTGTCCGCAAGGCGAGTACGTTCCTAAACCTCAACCACCTTTTCCTCCAAATCTTTAAATAAATAAAAATGGCAAAACAAATTCAACCCGTAACAATTTGGGTAAATGGCGAAAGCAAATCAGCAGAGTATTTTCAAGTGACTTGCATCAATGACAACTATGAAAATAGTGCTACGAACTATTGGGCATTATTCACCAAAGTAGTGGATGCTGAAGGTGTAGAATCTATGGGTGAGCAAGTTGCTCAATCCAATCTGACAATAGATGGACAGGATTACATTAATTGGGGAGACCAACCTGCAATGGCAATCAATGCTTGGATTTATCAATGGTCAGCGGATAAACTTAATTTAGTAATTTTACCTTAAATTAAATACTATGACACTTGTAGAACTCAAGGCACAAGCCTACGACATCCTTGCTCAGATTGAATACCTTCAGAAGCAACTCCAAGAAACAAATGCTAAGATTGGCGAAGAACTACAAAAAGAGAAAAACGAAAATGGATAGCAAGAGCATTGGAATGTGTGTAGCGACTATACTAATTAAACTTTGGGCAGACCTTGCACTAAGTCAAGTCGGTGTAGTCGTTGCCATTTTAGCAGGGATTTCAACAATAGTCTACAATGTTTATCGGATGTATAAAGAATTAAAAAGGTGAGGCAGTTCTTTACAGAAGAAAGCAATCGTTTAAGTATGAAAAGACTTTGTGCCATCATTGGCACTTTGTCACTTTGTGCCACTATGATTGCAAAGCCTAACGATGCATCTATCTTTGCGGTTACGTTCATTGTTGGTTCTGCACTTGGGTTCTCATCTGCCGAAAAAATATTTAAGAAATGAAGTACATATTTTTACTCATTCTATTGATTGGTTGTAATCCAGTAAAGCAAGTGTTGAGAGATCAGGACAAGTTAGAGCAGATTGCGAAGGTTATAGTTGCAGGGGGATGGTGTGCGAATGATACTACGTTCATCACCAAGTCAGATACCTTGATTGAGGTTGATACATTGGTAAGAATAGATACGGAAACATATACGCAAATAGTAAACGATTCTGTTTACTTTACCAAGTGGAAAACAAGGGATATAATCAAGTCGGTAACCATTCACGATACCTTGAAATCATACATAGTTGATAATGCCCGTGTGAGGTTATTAAAGACCGATTCAGCACGTTTAAGTAATGAGGTGATATGTTGGGAAAGGAAGGCAAAGAAAAGGCAGTTATGGATATTTTTATTGATTGGTGTAATTGGTGCATACTTTTATATCAAATCTAAACTATGAAACTAAACAAGGAAGGTGCTGACTTGATTAAAGAGTTTGAAGGATGCAAGTTGAAGGCATACCAATGCTCTGCTAAAAAGTGGACCATAGGTTATGGCAATACGTTTTACGAAGATGGTAAACCAGTCTTGCCAGGTCACGCAATAACTCAAGAAAAGGCAGACCAACTCTTTGAAATAATAGCAAATGAGTTTGCTGCAAAGGTTGCAAAATTAGTAATGTCAAACGTAACTGATAACCAATTCGCCAGTTTAGTTTCTTTCTCATATAATTGTGGCATAGCAAATCTTCAGAAGTCAACACTACTTAAAAAGGTAAATGCCAATCACAATGATCAAACCATAAGGGCAGAGTTTGCAAAGTGGAACAAGGCAGGTGGCAAGGTTCTTGCAGGTCTTACACGCAGAAGGGAAGCAGAATCTAATCTTTATTTCAAATGAGCAATGTGAATGTCGCAAGAGAATATCGTGAGAAATATGGTTGGGAAATGCCAACCCTTAAACTTGCACGGATAATGTATGCAGAAAATTCTTTGCTATTTACAAGCATAGACAATGCAAGAACTGTTTTGAGGTCAATTGAAAATAAAATAGGTAAAGGAAATAAAATTCTAACAACAAAAGTTGTGCCTGATAGACCGAAAAACCCTTATAGTTTGCCTGAATCGGATGAGGCAATATACCAACCTTATGAACTAAAAGCAAAGCGGTTGTTAGTTCTTTCCGACATCCACATCCCTTATCACTCTATTGATGCAATTACTTGTGCTTTTGATTATGCTAAAGGTGAAAAACCCGATGCCATACTTTTGAATGGTGATACGTTAGATTTCTTTGGATTAAGTAGGTTTTCAAAAGACCCAAAGGCAAGGTCATTTGCACACGAACTAAAGACTTTCAAGGAGTTTATGGATGTGCTTAAAAGTACATTTGATGCAAAGATTTATTTCAAAATTGGTAACCACGAAGAAAGGTACTTCCATTTCCTTTGGATGAAGGCACATGAGATTGTTGGTGTTGAGGAGTTTGAATTGGAGAACATCATCAAGTCAAGGGCAGAAGGAATAGAGATAATTAAGGACAAGCGTATAATGAAAGCAGGTGACTTAAATATTATTCATGGGCATGAGTTCGGAGGATCAGTATTTAGTCCAGTAAACATTGCGAGGGGATTGTTTTTAAAAGGTAAGGTAAGTGCTATGCAAGGTCATAACCATTGTAGCAGTGAACATTCGGAAAGCAATATGAATGGCGAACTAACTACAACCTGGTCAGTAGGTTGCTTATCTGAGTTGCATCCAGCATACCTCCCTATAAATAAATGGAATCACGGATTCGCAATAGTTGACATTAATGGTCAAGACTTTGAAGTAAGAAATAAAAGGATTCATAAAGGAAAGATTCTTTAAGATGGAAGAGGACCTCATTTTAGGCGAAGAAGAAGAGGTTGAATATATTGAGGAAGAGATAGGGTTCACCTATCCTGAAATCATACACGCATCAGTTGAGGTCCTAACAATGCTGGAATCTTCTAACCCAATGACAAGAGAGGAGGTAGAAATGTCACAAAATATCAAAATAATGTGTCTTGAGATGCTTGAATTTTCAGTAAAAAGTATGCACGAAATGCTATTTACCAATGACATCTGATTGTTTTTTTGTGTTTAAATATGTGATTTTCCCCCATTGTTTCTACTTTGGGGGTTCTTTTTATGGGTAAACGCAAAGAAATATTTTAAAAAAGATTAAAAAAGTGTTCTTTGTATTAAAAAAAGAATTATCTTTACTAAACAATCACAATCAAAAAATAAATATAATGAAAGTCAACATCACAAAAGCATCAAGAAAAATGCTTCTTAAATCTAAAAAAGTATAGAAGATTTAAGGATTAAGTATATAGAATCAGAATACTTTGAAGATTTTTACCCATATATTTTTGAACTGTTTGACTTTACACATGAACAATTAGAAGAGGTAAAATATGATTTTATAAAAATAAGAATATAATAATCACACAAAACCAAAAACAATGAAAGCAAAAAGAATCATCACTTGGGCAACAATTATCGCAATGCTTTGGGTAGTAGGTCAGATTCAAGACCAATATTGCAGATAATGAATGTCAAGAAAATACTGCAACCGATATGGGTTAAATGCAGAATATGCAAATCACTTTATACAATCACAATTAAAACACAATCACTATGTCCGAAATGCAACTGCCTAAATGGGGCGACCTAAACACCTACGAACGCCATAAACTCATTGGTGAGTTAATTGATTCAATGATTTATAGCGGAGAAGCACTTCAGCACTTGCAAGTAACTATTGAGCAGTTCCGCTTGATGGGTTATGTGCGGTCCATTATAATGCCTCAGAATGAACCACAAGAGGTGTGTCCCGAATGCGAGGGAAGAGGATGCAATGAATGCGTAATAATTTTAAATGATGAAATATGAAAACCTGCACTTATTGCAAGAAGGAGAAACCATTAGAAAAATTTAACAAGAATTGTTCTACTAAGGACAAACACGCACACAGGTGCAAGGCTTGTGAGAAAGCAATCAAGGATAACAAGAAAGATATCTTTTCAGATTTGTACAAAATTTTTTAATAATCAAAACAAAACAATGACAAAAGAAGAACTCAGAAAGACAAGAAGATCAAAAGAAGTAACGCAAGAAAAGTTGGCAGAATTGTCGGGTATCTCATTGGCAACAGTCAACCGAGCAGAAAAGACTGGTAAAGTTTATTTGAAAACTATGCAGAAATTGTTTAAGGTATTGGAAGAAATTAATTAACTTTAAAACAAATCAAATCACAAACACAATGAAAAAACAAGTCACAACAAATGTCCGCATCCCTGCGGATTGGTTAAAGGTCAGCATCAATGACATTATGATAATGGTAACGGCAACCATTAATGATGTGGAAGATTACATTGATGTACAGGTACGGGAGATTCTAATGCCAGGTTATCACTGCATAAACATTCTGCCTCAGTTTCATTCATCCTTTTATGAATTGGTTGAGCAGAAGTGTATGGATGCCTACACCTTCAAGATGGATTCAGAGTACGATCAAGAATATTATAGCGACTATGCCATCTGAAAGAATTGAGATGACCCTTGCGGTCAAAGGTGAAGTCCGAGCAACTGCTTTCCCACAAAGGACCTTTGAAGGAATAGAAAACCAAAGGAGGCAATGGTACTTTTTTTATGGACTTAAAAGTATCAAGGAATGGGAAATCTACATAACTCATATCTCACCAATGAAAGAAAACACACCTTTTAGAATTGAAAAACCTTTTCCATATTTATTAAAATCACAACAAAATGACACAACAGAATCAGGACCAACAGACCAGCATTGCGAATCAACTAATCCTTCAGGGGGACTTATCCAAACTGTCGGCAAACGACAAAGTGAGGTATTATAACGGGTATTGTGAAAGGATGGGACTTGACCCATACACAAAACCTTTTGACCTCTTGCGACTTAACGGAAAGGAGATTCTCTACTGCACAAGATCAGGTACTCAGCAACTAAACAAGTTGCACAAAGTTTCTCACACCATTACGAGCAGAGATACCAACGCTGAAGCAGGTGTTTACATTGTAACCTCTAAGGCATCCCTTCCTGATGGTAGGTGTACGGAATCAATCGGAGCGGTCAACATTGCAGGACTTAAAGGTGAGGCATACGCTAATGCCATTATGAAAGCGGAAACTAAGGCAAAGCGGAGGGCAACCCTTGACCTCTTGGGATTGGGTGTTATTGATGAATCAGAGGCAGATAGCATCCCTAATGCATCAACAGTGGCAATCTCTGCAATGGTTGAATCCTTGCCACAAATGGAGGTAGAGGCGGTTGAGGTTATTGAAACCGAGGAAGAAGAGAAGTTGACAATAGGTAGACTTGCTATTGCCATTAAGAAGGCGAGTAACATTGTAGAACTCAAGGCGGTTTACGATGCCAACAAGCATAAGATTGAAACCAACAAATTTATCAAGGACCAACTAAAATCAAGAAAAAATGAGTTACTTAAAGGTTAATGAAATCAAGGTGGGGGATATTGCTCCCACCAAATTTGGTATTGAACTTATGGCAGATGCCATCCAAGAGCAGGTTAATGAAGGACTGCTTGATCCCTTAGAATTGGCAATTAAGTTTAACGGATTAGAACAACTGGTTAAGTCCGTAAAAACCCGAATAACCGAGAATGTTCTTTCAGAACTTATGAAGCATCCTAAAGGTAAAGCAGAGGTACTTGGTGCATCGGTATCGCAGATGGATTCTATCAAGTATGACTTCTCAGACCTTCCAGGTTGGTTGGAACTTGAAGAGCAGATTATTATGCTAAAAGAAAAGCAGAAGGAGATTGAGGACAAAGAAAAGACCTACCACAAAGGAGACTTACCTGTTAAGTCAGTAACTTCAACCTTCAAAATACAACTCAGTAAATAAAACAAATATGCAAAAATTAATTAGTCTGAACATTGATGTAAGTAAAATTGATGCTAAAAGATTGTACAAAGGTAAGAAAGGGCAGTACCTATCCGCAACCTTGTTTCTCAAGGATGAGGTGGACCAATACGGAAACAATGGTTTCTTAGTTGAGTCCATTACTAAGGAGGAAAGGGAGCAAGGCAAGAAAGGTACAATCATCGGCAATGCCAAGTTTATGGTAGCAGGTGGACCTCAAAAGCAGGAGGAAATCCAAGACCTTCCATTCTGATTAAATCACAAGGGTGGGGTTGTAATGACCTCACCCACAATTAAACCGAATCAAATGCAAATCACATTAGACAATCACGAGCAGGAAATCGTTAGAGGCATCGCACTGGCAAGGCATAACAATAACATTGAAAGAGGTAGCAGGGACTTTAAAATGGGAGATGGGGATGACCTACTTATTAACCTTGAAGGTACAGGTGGGGAGTTCGCATTTTGCAAACTGCAAAACATCTACCCCGACATGACCATTAACCACCCTATCCCTTTTGACTGTTACCATAGGACTTGGGGTTTCATTGATGTTAAAAGCACCAAGAAAACAAACGGAATGCTTTTGGTGGGCGTTTGGAAATCAAGGTCAATTCCTAACCATTACGCATTAATGGTGGGAGAGTTTCCTACATATGAGTTCAAAGGTTTCTTTCCAGGTGAGGAAGTATTTAATGATGAGAACCTTGTAGACCTTGGACATGGTCCAACTTACGGAATAACTCAGGACCGATTAATAATGGAGTTATGAGGGTAGTAAAAATCATTTACTTTATCCTTATCTCTGTCCCATTGGCAATCTGCTTTTATATGGGTGCAACCATTCTTACATTTATAAAAACAAAGTTTTGAGGGACATAACCTATCATCTTGAGAACGCAGTTGAGTACATTGTCTATGATCTTAGTATCATTGACATTAATGAACGCAGGGCAAAGGCGGTCACATTTAGATCAGGCAAGTGTGTATGCAACTTTATGGGGTATGCACCAAATAAAATTAGCGACTTGAGGCAGATTGGTCGCAAGGTAATCAGTAGGATTGATGGCAATACCTATGCGGTCCGAGTGAAGAAAAAAGAGGTTACAAATGATTAATTTTGTATTTTTGCATAGTAGACAAGCATTTGAGGTAGTGTGCAGATGCTTGTTTGTAGGTACAGACATAAATGGGGAATCGGGTAAACACACTACACCTGGTTTCCCTTTTTTTATTTTATGAAGAAAGATGCGTTTTATTTTCCGCATTTCGCAAACTCAAGAAATGATAACAAGATAATGAGATTGCGTTTAGAGTTAGGTCTTGAAGGGTATGCTATCTATTTCATGTTACTGGAAGTCCTTAGAGAACAAAATGACTACAAATACCCAACAAAGGATATAGATATCCTTGCTCATCAGTTTAGTACAAGTGAGCAAAAAGTTCGTGTTACAATATGTAATTATGGTCTTTTTGAAGTAGATGCTGATGAGATGTTTTTTAGCATCAAGCAAATTTACTACCTACAACCTTATATTGAAAAGACTCAAAGGGCAAGAGTTGCAGCACAAAAAAGGTGGGACAGGGTAGAATCAGATGCAAATGGAATGCAAATGCATAGCAAATGCAATGCGGATGCAATGCAAATAAAGGAAAGTAAAGTAAAGGAAACTAAAGTAAAGGAAAGTAAAGTAGGTTTTGTACGCCCTGAATTATTTATAGTTCAGAACTATTTTGAAGAGGTAGGTAACCTAACGGAAGCAGAGGGATTCTTTAACTACTACGAAAGCAATGGTTGGAAGGTCGGAAAGAACCCAATGAAGGATTGGCAAGCAGCATCAAGAAACTGGATTAAAAACTCAAAAAACTATAACAAAAATGTTACCACTAAATCAAGCACTGACATCTATGCACAACGCAGAGCAGAACTCCATCAGTACGCAGAAAAGATTGACCAACTCAGAGGAATTAGACCTTGAGAAGTTTAAACTATCAAGGACTTCTCAATCAATAGCATCTTTAAGCACTGCACTGGTCATTGATGAACTTATTAACGGGATGCAAAAACTTGGCATAAAAGCAGACAAGATGCCAAATAATGCAGATATGCTTATAATGTACAAGTCAATTATGGAAGAATACCCAAATATCAAGATAGGTGAACTATCCCTTGCTTTTGACTTGGCAGCAAAGGGGAAACTTGATATTGATGCTGAAACTTATCAGAACTTTTCAATGCTTTATCTGCACAGAATCCTCAGGGCATTCGCAAGGTATGGGATGCAGAAACTTAATGAGATCAAACCAGCAGAAGAAAAGAAATGGAATCCAAGATTTGTCACGGATGATGAAAAGATAGAAACTGCCTTTGATTGTTACAAAAAGTTTAAGATTTGGGATAGTATTATCTTTGGGGTGGATGTCTTCCATATCCTGCACAAACAAGGGAGAATCATTGTAGATGCCGAGAACACCTATGACAAGGTCCTAAGGTCAATGAATGACAGAATGTTTGATGGGTCAAGGCAGGACAAGATAGATATCAAGAACAAGTTGAAAGATGATGACTACATGGAAAACCAATGCTATCGGATGGCGGTAGCAGATTACTTTGATAAACTTATAAAATAGTAACATGGACCTCACTGCTGGAATGTTGACAAAGTTTGCACTTATCAAGTTGGAATTTGAAGGTTTCTATGTTTGGCGAAATAACAACTTGTCTGTACCTGGTCGCAAGTTCATTGGTGAGAGAGGTGTGGCAGATATCACAGGATTCTGCAAGAGTACAGGCAAGGCGGTTTACTGCGAGGTTAAAACAATTAAGGATAAACTTAGCGACTATCAGATAGTTTTTCTCAATCGTGCAAAGAATGCAGGTGCTTTGTGCTACCTTGCAACAGATAACAAAGGCATCCCCGAACTTAACGAATGGGTCTGACAAAGAACGATATCATAGCAGGTCTATACAGGGACAAGGATATAGACAACGCCATCAAAAAGATGCAACCTTTTGAGTTGCAGGATGACTTGAGGCAAGAGATGTTTATGGTACTTTGCGAGATGGATGAGGTCAAGTTTATGTCAATGCATACGGGTGGGTTCTTAAAGTTCTACTTGGTCCGCACAATGCTCTCAATGATAAAGTCTGATAGGTCAACCTTCTTTAACAAGTTCCGCAGGGTATTTACTGAATGGACCGAGAAACACGATGCACCTGATCATAATGATACCATCCAAACAGATGAGATAACCGTAAAACTAAACAATAGTCTAAAGATTCTGCATTGGTATGAACTTGAGATACTACGCTTGTACTCCGAGAATGGGCAGAACATAATGTCTCTTTCAAGGGATACTGGCATTCCATATCGTTCGCTAATGAAGACAATTAAGAAGACAAAGACATTACTTAAATATAAAATCAAAAACCATGTTACTACTTAAAATTGTTATCGCATCCCTTTTCTCTGTTTTCTATCTTATAGACATGGCAAGACTGCCTGAGAAGTTAAAGGTCAATTTTAAACCATTTAACTGCAATATGTGCCTCAGTGTATATGTTGCAATTACTTTGTACTTCCTGCCTGTAATGGTCACCAATTGTATTTTGGTTGCATTCGTTGCAGGGGTGTCTGCTCCGCTATTTAGAAACCTTATGAATAACATATTCTTTAAAAAATAACACAATGACACAGGAAGATGAAAAGTTTATTCAAGACAATATCTACAACTTTGAATGCGTAAAGATTGGGTTTATGAAGAACCTACCTTTGCACATCTTGGTTGGATATGAGCAGATTTATCGCAGATATCTTGATGGTGGGTTTATCTTGACCAGTTGGTGTGCAAACTGTGTAGCGGATATGATGAAAAGACTTTCAAGATATTGGGATGATTACCAAGCATCCAAGATACTTGATGCAGAAGTAATCCAAGAATCTGTACAAGAATCTGTACAAGTACCAAAGAAGAAAGGCAGACCATTTAAAACTAAACCATGAGAATCATTACAGTAGGTCAAAGAAACTCAGGGGTGTCTTTTCACAGGTTGTTTAATCCCATAATCTACCTGCCAAAGGATTACGCAATGATGACCGATGTACTTACCGAGGAAGAACTTGAGAAGGGTTATGATATACTTTTTATCAATCGTTACATATCGGGGATGGAGGTTCAAGAGGTTGCAAGGTTGAGAGATAAGTACGGATTCAAGTTGGTGGTGGATGTGGATGACTATTGGTATCTTGACCCATGGCATATATTGTACGGAAAATATCCGTACACTAAAGTAATTGACCATATTATGATAGCGGATATTGTAACTTGCTCAAACAATGATTTGGCGGTTGAGATTGATAAACTAAACCCTAATTGGATAGTAATACCAAACGCATTACCATACGGAGAGGATCAGTTCACGGATGTCAAGACCGAATCCGATAAGGTGCGATTTGTTTATGCTGGTTCAATCACCCATGAGAAAGATATCGCAATCCTAAAGAATCCGATGAAGAGGGTAGCAGGGGATTCAATGTTAAAAAATAACTCAAGGTTTATACTTTGCGGATATAGCGAGGACAAAAAGTTAGAGCAAGTATGGGGCAAGATGATTAACGATTACCTTTGTGGGTTCAAGGTTGATGGTTACATACGTTCAGCGTTACCAGTGGACCAATACATGAACTTTTACAATGAAGCAGATGCCTGTTTGATTCCTTTGGTAGATTCTAAGTTCAACTCAATGAAATCCAATCTTAAAGTATTGGAGGCAGCGACAAAGAATGCAGCAGTCATCTGCTCAAATGTGAAACCTTATGCAGATTGCAAGTATATCATCCCTGTGAATAATCAATCAGACTGGTTCACAAATATTAAAAAAGTTGTTAAAGATGCTATTTATAGAAAGGAGATGGGACTTGCTAATGGGGAATGGTGCAGGGAGAAGTTTGATTTGGTTAAGGTAAATAAACTTAGGTCACAAATATTCAACGCAATTAAATGAAAGCAACACTAACCTTCAATCTTGAAGACCCTGATGATAAGATAGAGCATTTGCGATGTGTGCAGTCATCTGACCTATGTACTGCGGTATATGAATTTATTCATAACACAAGGGAGAGATTAACAGAGAAGGCACTTGAAAAAGGTCTTGATGTAGATGATGCAATCTTTATGGTTTATGAGGAGTTCGCAGAGATACTTAGTGAGCATAATATAAGCATGAATAAACTTATCTACTAATGGACAGAGTACTTATCGCAATGGCGGTCCACGATACGGATGAAAACAAAAGGTCCGAACTGACTGATCAGGTCCTCAGAGAATTATACATTCAAGATGTTTTTTATGACCATGACTTTTGGGTAATTGATAATAACTCATGCCAAGCAACAAAGGACATTATAAACTATTACAAAAACATAGGTGTGATTAATGTAATCACCAATGAGCAGAACATAGGAACGGCAGAGGCGGTCAACCTTGCGTGGAAGCATCGCACACCAGGTCAGCATTGCATCAAGATGGACAATGATGTTGTTATTAATTATCTTGATTGGGTCAAGGAAATGGTTGAGGCAATAGAACGGGAGGCAAGGATAGGAATTGTTGGACTGAAGAGAAAAGATTGTTGGGAAGAACCACAACACGCATTACCCGATTGGAGAAGCGAGTTGATAATGCTACCTCACTTCGCAGGTCAGCGTTGGATAATAGTTGAGAAGTGCCACCACATAATAGGTACTTGCCAAATGTACTCCTCCGCTTTGCTTGACAAAATAGGGTATCTTTGTCAACCTAACCTCTATGGATATGATGATGTCCTTGCATCTCATAGATCAACAGTAGCAGGGATGTGGAATGTCTTTTTACCTCATATTGAGATAGACCACATTGACAAGGGAGAAACAGAATACCAAACATGGAAAGAGAAGCATAGTGCAGAGGTAACGCAAGAGGTAATCAAGATGACACACGAATATTATCACGGCACAAGACCAATATATTATAATCCTTTTCAATGAAAGTAATTGTATCACTTGACAATCCGAATCACGCTGGTTGGTTAAAGTTTGAGGAATCCCTCAAGCAACACGGATGGGCATACCATCCAATAGTCAGGGAGTGGAAAGGGTTTGGAACTAAGATTATAGGACTTTATGAGTATTTATGCTCAACCGATATTGAAGAGTTCATCTATCTTGATGCCTACGATAATTACTGCATCGCAAGTCCGCATGAGTTCAAGTTTAAAAAGAAGGACTACCCGATGATACTATCAAGTGAGAAAGGATGTTATCCCGACACGCATAAGATGGGAATGTTTCCAGTGGTAAACCAT
>Ga0049081_10000656_pt1 | contig 13139 bp, 5 predicted proteins | sample GreLakmeER78MSRF_FD_66717 | JGI IMG/M metagenome (GOLD analysis project Ga0049081, IMG submission 66717) | Freshwater lentic microbial communities from great Laurentian Lakes, MI, USA - Great Lakes metaG ER78MSRF | ecosystem: Environmental > Aquatic > Freshwater > Lake | place: Great Lakes...
GAGTACGGCAGCAACGACCTCCGTAAGACGATTCCGAATAACTTCTCGCACCCGTACAAGGTCACGGCGGCGGGTGAGTTCGCGCGCGATGCCAACGGCAATCGTATTCAGGAAGACGACAAGATCTCTGATAATTCGTACCCGAAGGTCTTCGACCAGCTGGGGAACGTGTTCCGCTCGGGGCAGTTCATGACGAACTACATCTCGGTCGGCCAGCGCAACGAGAAGTCGAACTTCAATGCCTCCTTCCAGAACTCGAAGGATCAGGGCATCGCGAATCTGCTGAGCGGCTACAACCGCCAGAACTTCCGCATGAACCTCGATCTCGAACTGCACCCTAAGCTCGACCTGCAGACGGGCGCCTTCTACGGCCAGTCGAAGGCCGATGCTGCCGACGACAGCTCGGGCGACGCGTTCTTCGGACTCCGCTTCCTCGAGCCGAACATCGACCTGCTGGAGAACAATCCGAACGGCACGCCGTACAAGGCCGCCATTCGTCAGACGCCGGCCTCGGGCAATGTGAGCAACCCGCTTTACAACTGGTCGAACATCCAGAATCTGAACGACCGGAACCGCTTCACGGGCACGCTCAAGGTGCGCTACCGCCCCTTCCAGTGGCTCACCTACGAAGCCAACACGAACTTCGATCGTGGCTCGCGTGAACTGCGGTCGTACACGCCGCTGGGCTACATCGGATCCACGGGCACGGTCAGCAAGGGCAACATCGCCAGCAGCATCGATCAGACGAAGGCCTACAACCTCGGCAGCACGCTGACAGCCACCAAGGCCACGTCCTGGTTTACGAACACCACCAAGCTGGCGTGGGTGTACGAAGATCAGAACAACACCGGCACCAGCGTCTTCGCGTCGTCGCTCACGGTGCCGCGCGTGACCGAGTTCTCGGCCGCCTCGCGCGATCCCGAGAGCCCGATCATTCCGGGCTCGTACACGCAGCCGATCCGCAACCAGAACTTCTTCGCGATCACCACGTTCGACATCAAGGACAAGTTCATCGTCGACGGCCTCATTCGTCGCGATGAGTCCTCCTTGTTCGGTGCCGATCAGCGCTCCAAGCTCTTCAAGCGTCTCTCGGGCGCCTATCGCGTGTCGGAAGACTTCACGCTGCCTGGTGTCGACGAATTCAAGCTCCGCATGTCCTACGGAGAGGCGGGTCTCCGCCCGGTGTTCGATGCGCAGTACGAGCAGTTCGCCATTCAGGGGGGCAGCCCGGTCAAGATCACGCTCGGCAATCCGAACCTGCGTCCGGCCTTCTCGCGCGAAATTGAAGCCGGCCTGAACGTGAACTTCCTCAAGAACTTTACGTTCGAGTACAGCTACTCCAGCAAGATCACCGACGACCAGATCCTGAACGTGCCGGTGTCGGCCGCCACGGGTTTCCAGTCGCAGTGGCTCAACGCCGGCTCCCTCGGCGGCAAGACGCACGAAATCCTGCTCGGCGCGGTGCTGGCCAGCAAGAAGGATTTCCTCTGGCGTGTGAATGTCGCCGGTGACCGCACGCGTCAGATCGTGCGCAGCCTCGACGTGCCGCCGTATCTGGTGGGACCGGTGGGCAACACCACCATCTTCCGGCTCGCCGCCGGACAGCCGTTCGGCATCGTGTACGGTAGCCGGTGGCTCCGCTCGGCCGAGCAGGTGAACGAGATGATTGCCTCCAAGCGCCTCTCGGGTACGGCGGCCGACTATGTGCAGAACGAAGAAGGCTTCTACGTCGCCAAGAGCGCGTGGCGCACCGGCGCCGAGCGTCCGCTTAAGTTCGCCGATGCCACGGGCAACACGCTGTTCCAGATCGGCGATGTGAACCCCGACTACAACCTGAACTTCAACACCCAGATGAACTGGAAGAAGTTCTCGGTCACGGCGGTGGTGAACTGGGTGCAGGGCGGTGACATCTACAACTACACGCGTCAGTGGCCGTTCTTCGACCAGCGCGACCCCGCCTTCGACCAGCGCGGCAAGCCGGAAGTTGAAAAGAAGCCCACCACGTACTACGCCACGTTCTATAACAATTTCGACGCCAACGACTACTTCGTGGAGAACGGCAGCTACGTGCGTCTGCGCGAACTGGCCGTGAACTACGAACTCCCGGCGTCGCTGGTGAAGCGCGTGGGCATGGGTGACGGACGCACGGCGCGTCTCGGCATCGTTGGTCGCAACCTGTTCACGTCCACCAAGTATTCCGGGTACGATCCCGACGTCTCGGGTGGCGGGTCCAATCCGTTCGCGTATCGCGTCGACTACTTCACGTATCCGATCTTTAAGACCTTCACGTTCATGCTGGAGCTCGGACTGTGAGCGCCGCCAACCGGAGTTTTAAATTCATGCGAAATCGCACCCTCGCGGTCGGCATGGGGGCGCTGTTCCTCGCCGGCTGTAACACACTCGACGTAGAGAACCCGAACGCGCCCGATTCCAAGCGCGCGCTCGCCGATCCGGCCGCCATCGAAGCGGTGGCCGGCGGAACCCTGCGGTCGTGGTTCAACACCTACGACGGCATGGAGGGCGGCGGTCCGCTCAACACGATGGCCCGCACGTATTCGGCCTCGTGGAACAACTACAACATGAACTTCTACTCGTCGATCGACGCCGATGGCACGCGGAACACGCGCGCCTATCAGAACGATCTGGCGTCGGCCGGTCGCTCCACCATGATCGGCTACTGGCAGGGCTACTACTCCACCCTGTCGTCGGCAGTCGACGTGCTCACGGCGATTCGTAAGAACAAGCTCGTGATTACCACGGCGGCGAATACCAAGCGGGCGGAGACGATCGCGCAGCTCATGCGTGGCGCCTCGCTCATGGGTATCGCGCTCAACTACGACAAGGGGTACGTGATCGACGAGAACACGGACCTCACCACGCTCGAGTATAAGACGCGCAAGCAGATGCGTGATGCGGCCGTCGCCTCGTTCGCCGAAGCGGCGACGCTGGCTACGGCCAATACGTTCACGACGCCCAGCGGCTGGACCAACGGCACGGCGTACACCAACGTCCAGATCGCGCAGCTGGCGCGCACGATGTCGGCCATGACGCTGGCCTACTATCCGCGTACGCCGGAAGAGAATACCGCCGTCGATTGGGCGGCCGTGTCGGCGCTCGCCGCCGGCGGCATTTCGTCGGGAGCGAAGTTCGATTTCAATTTCACCGGCGATGGCTGCTCGTCGTGGTGCCACGAGATCCTGTATTGGTTCAACGCGTTCGACGGCGGCCGCGTGAGCACGCGGGTGGCGAATTTGCTCGATCCCGCCACACAGCGCACGCCGTATCCGGCCGGCGGAAACGCCCGTCCGAATTCTCCCGACAAGCGTCTCGGGGACGGCTCCTTCGGTCCGGATGACGAAGACTTCTCGGGCTACTTCGGCGTACTCCCCAAGACAGCGAAGGGTGGTTCGGATTTCGTGTACTCCACGGAAGAGATCTTCCGCCCGGATCGTGGCATGTACCACCAGTCCAACATCGGACACGTCCGCTACGACAAGTCCGGCGAGCAGTCGCCGAACGCGATCTACGGTGGATTCGGTGTGGCGCCGGTGATCACCCGCAACCAGAACGATCTGCTCTGGGCGGAAGCTGAACTGCGTCGCTCGGGTGGCAACCTCACCACGGCCGCGAACCTCATCAACAACACGCGCGTTGATCGCGGCGGTCTCTCGGCCGCCACCGCGGGTGAAGGACAGGCAGCTCTGCTCACGAAGCTGATCTACGAGCAGGAAGTCGAGTTGCTCGGCCTCGGCGCGGCGCCGTACTACCAGCGTCGTCGTGTCACCGGTGGTTTGCTGGCGGGAACGCCGCGCGAAATGCCGGTGCCGGCCAAGGAACTTGCGGTGAAGAACCAGGAGTTCTACACGTTTGGCGGCACGGGGCTCGCCAACAGCGTAACCCCGCCGTAATGCCGTGGCGCACCTGATCAGCATTGCGTGATTGGGTCGTAAGTGCAGAGAGGCCGAGCGCATACGCGTTCGGCCTCTCTGGTTATTCAGGCGTCTTCTCGGTTTCTTACGGGCATGGCATTCGATCGTCAGTTCCATCCTCTGCGATTCGCTGTGGCGCTCGCGTGCGTTGCCGTTATTTCGGGCTGTCGGGACAGCGCGCCGGCCGCCGCACGCGCCGCAGTGCCGCTGTCGTCGGCACCGGAAATGCCGACTTCGCTGGCGCTCACCGTTGTGGCGACTGGTGCGCGCTGGGAAGCGCGTATTGTGGGTGATACCGCCATCCGCCTGCTGGTCACAGCTCGAGGCGACGACCGCATGACCGCTCGCCTGTGTGGCCATCTGGTCACGCGCAGCGTCGCGGCGGTGGCGATCCCCTACGGGTTGCCGATCGATACCACGATGCCGCCGCTCGCGGTCCGTTTGGTCGATGGCGACAGCGTGAGTGGCATACGCTACCTCGTCCCCGGTGCGCAGGGATACTACCGATTCGAGGGCGTCTCGCGCGATGGCTCGCGCCGGGTCAGCGTGCGCTGGCCGATCGCGTCCGACCCCGCCCGCCCCATACCGGCTGGTGCGGCGGATTCGCTGATCGAAGCGGCGGTGACGCCGAATCCGCATATGCTCGACAGCGCCATGCGATCCCTGCGGCTCGGCACGAGCACCATCCAAAGGGATCTGAGTGCTTTGCCACCGGCCGACTCGGCGCGTGCGGTGGCGATGCCGCTCGTTCGGGACTTTCCTGATCAACCGTTCCTGCTCAGCGATGCCTGCCCGCAGGCGACCATCTTGTTGCCAGTGCTGGCCCGCGTCGACCAGAAACTGCGCGTTCCGGTGCGTCCCGGCGATCGGATCAGCGCGCGGGCCTTGCAGGCCGTGGGCACCGTGCAGCTGTCGTTCGACGAGGCGCCACCCGCCGCCACACCCCCCGCGGCGCGCGAGGCAAGGCCTGAGGCGTCGTTCACCGCGTCCGACAGTGGCCGCGTCACCTTGCGGGTGCGTGTACAGGTGGTCCCGCGCGTGCAGCAATCGGAGCAGCAGCTCGTGATCTCGGTGGGACGGACGCCAGCGAGGCGTGACGGCGGGACGTAATTTCGGGTAGACCTTCTACCCACCTGTCCATGACATTCGCGTCTTCGCTCGCTCGCATGCTTCGCCGTGTGCTTACCCTTGGTGCACTGGCGACTCCGGCGCTCGCATGGCCGCTGCTGGCCCGCGCGCAGGGCGCCGGCAAAGCGACCATCGAGCAGTTCATGTCGCCGGCCTCCCCGCTCACACTAGCGTCGGCCGAAAAAGCGGACCGCATTGCATGGATGGTGTACGATCGCGGCCTCCGCAACGTGTACACCGCGGCCGCGCCCGATTTCCGTGCTGTGCGCGTCACCAGCTTCCTCAAGGACGACGGCACCGAACTCTCGGATGTCGAACTGTCCGACGACGGCAGCATTATCGTGTTCGTGCGGGGTTCCGCGCCCAATCGGTTCGGCTGGGTCGCCAATCCGTCGCACGACCCGAATGGTGCCGAACGTGCCATTTGGGCGGTGCGCTCCACCGGTGGACCAGCGTGGCGTGTGGCCGTCGGCGCAGCGCCTGTGCTGTCTCCCGATGGCCGTACCGTACTCTTCACGCGTGATGGGCAGATCTACCGCGCGCGCGTGATGCGCGGCGCACCGGTCACCGCCATGGATACGGGCGGCGTGCCGTTCATTCAAGCGTGGGGCCGTAATGGTTCACCCACGTGGTCGCCCGATGGTAAGCGCATCGCGTTCGTGAGTGACCGTGAGAATCACGCGTTCATTGCGGTGTACGACGTGGCCGCGCGCACGGTCACGTACATCGCGCCGGGTGTGGACTGCGACGGCGGACCCACGTGGTCGCCCGACAGCAAGCGCCTGGCGTTCTATCGCCGGCCAGGCACGCCGTTCGGCAATCAGCAGCAACGCGGCATGGGTGGGATCGGCAATCCGGCTGGCCCGGCGTCGAATCAGAATGCCGCCCCGCTGATTGGTAATCCATCGGGCGGGTGCGCCGCTGGAGCGGGTAGCGGTGGCGGCGCGGCGCGTACGGCGGCCGAGGGTGGCCAGGACACGGCGCGCGCCGGATTGCGCCGCTCACCCGGCTTTTACACGGCCACCTTCGCGGCGGGCCACGCGCTCGAACTCATGATCGCCGATGTCACCTCGGGCGACGCCAAGCGCGTATGGCACAATGCGCCGCGCGACAGTGTGTTCACGTCGCTCAACAACATGAAGTGGGCCGGTCGCAGTGTGGTCTTTCCGGTGAATGTGCCGAAGGACGAGTGGGATCGCTGGTACAGCGTGCCCGTTACGGGGGGAGCGCCCACGTTGCTCACCACCACCGACGGCATGATCGAAGACGCCACGTCGGTCGCGCTATCGAAGGATGGCGGCCAAACACTGTACTACAGCACGAATGCCACGGATATCGAGCGACGGCACATCTGGGCGGTGCCGACGTCGGGCGGTACGCCGCGCCGGGTCTCGAGCGGCGACGGCATCGAGACGTCTCCCCATCCGCTGGCCAGTGGCACGTCGCTGGCGGTGATCTCCTTCGACGCGAAGACACCGGCGTCGATTGCGATCGTACCGTCGGCTGGTGGTACGCCCAAGCGCGTGTTCCCCACGCTGGCCGCGAGCTTCCCGACCGCCGCCCACGTGGTGCCGGAAATCGTGAAAACGAAGGCGGCCGATGGGCTCGAGATCAGCAACACGCTGTTCATGCCGAAAGACATGAAGCCCGGTGAGAAGCGCCCCGCGTTGATTTTTGTGCATGGTGGCCCGCGTCGGCAGATGATGCCCGGCTACCACTACATGCAGTTCTATCACTGGGCGTACGCCGTGAACCAATGGCTGGCCGACCAGGGCTACGTGGTACTATCCATCAATTACCGCAGTGGTGTGGGCTACGGCAAGAGCTTCACGAACGCGCCGAACACGCAGGGACGCGGTAACTCCGAGTATCAGGATGTGGTCGCCGGTGCAAAGTACCTACAAGGGCGCGCCGATATCGATCCCACGCGCGTGGGCATCTGGGGGCTCTCGTACGGTGGCCTGCTCACGTCGCAGGCGTTGGCGCGGAACTCCGATATCTTCGTGGCTGGTGCCGATCTCGCGGGCGTGCACCTGTACGGCAACGTGATCGACACGGCCAACCTCGCCTTCAGGTCGAGCGCGGTCGGTGCCATCGATAATTGGAAGTCACCGGTGTTCCTGGTGCATGGCGACGACGACCGCAACGTGGACTTCGCGCAGACGGTCGGACTCGTGCAGTTGCTACGTGCCCGCGATGTGTATCACGAGCTCATCGTAGTGCCCGATGACCTGCACGAGTCGATGCTGCACCGAAACTGGATCGACACCTTCGACCGCATGGGCGTATTCCTCAAGCGGTTCGTCTGGAATAAGGAGAAGGCGCCGAGCATGAAGCAGTAGCGGCTATTTCTTTGTGCCGGTGATCGCACCCGCCGCGCCGGTCCGTCGTGGATCGGCGCCGGCGGTGACCACCTTGCCATCAATGCGCACGGCCGCGCCGTAGCCTTCGCGCAGTTCCCCGGGCAGCGACACGAAGTTGATGTCGTAACCCAAGGCGCGAAGGCGCGCGATCACCGTGGGTGAGAAGCCGTCTTCCAGCTGCAAGGTGTACGGCACCGGCGTGCCTGCGACCGCACCCGGTGCGCCGCCGCCGCCCGGCAGATAGCGCGGCAGTTCGAGCGCGGCCTGCGGTCCCAAGTTGTAGTCGAGCGCGCCGAGCAGCGTTTGGTACACGGCCGACGTGATCCAGGCGTTGCCGGCAGCCCCCACCGCGAAGAACGGTTTGCCGTTCTTGTACGCGATCGTGGGCGCGAGGGTGCTGCCATGTCGTGCGAACGGCAACCGAGAGCCGTATTGCGTGGCGTCGGTGCCGTAGCTGGTGAGCTTGTCGTTGCTGAGGAATCCGAGCCCCGGCGTGACGTAGAAGTTGCCGCCCCACGTACCGAGGGTTTGCGTAACCGACACCGCATTGCCTTCGTTATCCGCCACGGCGAACGAGGTCGTGCCGGCCGCATGGCACACCGTCATCTCGGCCGCGTGCTCGTCGCCACAGGGCGACTCGGCGGCGGGCGACTCGGCGGCGGACGCGACGTCCGGTGCACCCGACGGCTTGGCCGGTGCCGCGGCGGGCGCCACCGCCCTCGGCAGGCACGGCAGCGTGTCACCGCGCACGGAGGCGGGCGTGAGCGCCTTGTTGGCATCGAAGCAGCGCCAGCGCAGTCGCGCTGTGTCCTTGTTGACGATGGGTGCCACATCGACGGGCCACATGGCGGGATCGGCAATCCGATTACGCGAGGACGGCACCAGAAACCACGCCGAAAGTGCGGCGTGCAGCGACGCCGGATCGTCGGTGTACCGTTTGCCCGTGCGCGACGGGGCAGGCGACTGCTCGAGCAGATTGAGACGCGCCACGAGTTCGGCGCCACCGCTGACCGGCGGCGCGCTGGAGTAGATCGTGTAGTTGCGGTAGGTACCGCTGATCGACTCACGCTCGGGCGCGAAATAACGCGCGAGATCTGACAGCTTCATGGCGTTGCCTTTACCGCGCAGGTCGGTCACCCACTTGGCCGCGACGTCGCCTTTGTAGAAGCCATCGGCACCCTTGGCCGCGATCTGTTCCAGCACCCACGCCAAGTCGGGATTTTTGAGCGTGTCACCGGCCACTAACGGCTGCCCGTTACGGAAGAAGAGCGCGCGGCTGCCCTCGTACTTGGCAAAGTGCTCGCGTTCGGTGGCCAGCGTGGTCGCGAGCCCCTGACTCACTTCGTACCCGTTACGCGCTGCACGAATGGCCGGTGCCAACAGGTCAGCCCACGGCACCTGCTTGCTGCCGTACTTCTGCCACGCGGTATACATGCCCGCCACGGTGCCCGGCACATTCACCAGCACCGGTCCGTCGCTCGGATACCGACCGTTCACCAGCAGCGAGGTATTGGACAAGCCGCCCTCTTCCGGCACGCGACTCATGAACTCGATTACGGTGGGCGTGGCGCGGCCCTTGAGCGCAATCACCATCTCGCCGTAGCCGGCGATGCCACTCGCATCAGGCTCCACCACACCAAGCGCGAAGCTCACGGCCACGGCCGCGTCAATCACATTGCCGCCGCGACGCATGACTTCCAGGCCGGCTTCGGTCGCCACGGGATGCGCGCTCGACACGCCGGCGCGTCCCGTGGCGTCGGCGCGAAGTGGCGGGCGCGCGTGCTGCGTGTCGTACAGCACCTGCTGCAGCACGTTGTCGTTCGCCGCGGCCAGGGCACGCGGGCGCTGCGTGGCGCGCACGGCGTCCCACTGTGCGCGACGTGCCGTGGCGTCGGCGCTGCTGAAGTACGTGCGCGCGAGTCGCTCCCACAGCCGATCGAACGCGGCAGCGTTACGCACCGCACGGTCGTCTGGCAACGAGGTCAACGCCGCCACGCGTCCCGCATCCGGCGCGGCCGGCGCGAGCACGCGGATCATCGCATCGCCCTTCGAAGTGCTGGCCGTCGCGCCACGGAATCGCTCGACGGCGCTACGATCGAGACCGCGATCGGGATCACCATTGTATCCCACCACGACCTCCGCGTACTCGGCGATCGTGATGAACCGCCCGTCGGCCGACCAGTCTACATCGCCGTGCGTCTTCGTTACCAGTGCGCTGAACGAGCCATCGGTGGCCACGGCGTATACACCACTCCGGGTGGACACGGCGAGCCGCCCGTCAGGCGACCAATCCAGCGATTCCACCGTCGCATCGCTACTGGCGGTCGTACTGGCGGTCGTACTGCCGGCCGCCGCCGCGCCGCCGTCCACGGCGCGAACGATTGCACGTCGGCCCGCTTCGTTCTGCACGACCAGCGCGATGCGCATGCCGTCTGGTGATAGCCGCGGCGCACGCTCTGTTTGCTCAGTGCTGGACAGGCGCCGCTCGGTGCCATCGGCGTTGCGGATCCACACGCGTGTGGCCCCACCGCTGCCACGCACGAAGGCCACGCGCGCATCTGGACCAACGCTCGGCGACGTCTCATGCGCGGCGCTGCTGGTGAGTCGAATGATCACGCCAGCCTGCACGCTCCCGGTGCCGGTGGTGTTCACCGGCATCTGCCACAGGTCGTAGTTCCCCATCGAGTCAGACGCGAACACGATCGCGCTGCCGTCTGTGGTGAAGGTGGGATCGCGATGCCAGGCCGAGCCGTTGGTGATGCGCACTGCTGCGGCGCCGATGTTGCGCTGCAGATACAGTTGCCCATCGTGCGCAAAGACCACCGCGCCGTTCACGGCGGTGGCCGGCTGACGCGCACCGCGTAATGCCGCCGTGTCAGGCTGCACAACACCCTGTGCGGCGAGCGTGGCCGCGAGCAGCAGCGGAGAGAGCAGGGACATGATGATCACGGGCGGCGAGGGGCAGAGGTAGTGGTACGGCGCACGACGATCGACTCGATCACGTCGCCTTCCTGCACGCGGTCGATGAGGTCGAGGCCACGTGTGACGTTGGCGAACACGGTGTAATCGTGATCGAGGCGAAAGTTGTTCACGAGGTTCACGTAGATCTGCCCGTCGCCGGTATCACGGCCACGTGTGCTGATGCCGAAGCTGCCACGCGCGTTGCGGGCCAGTCCAACCTCATCGCGCATAAAACTGTCCGTGATCGGGTCGTACTCGTCCGCGCCCGGGCTGCCCCCCTGAATCACGAAATTGGGGACGATGCGATGGAACGTGAGGCCATTGAACTTTCCGGCGCTGGCCAACGAAACGAACGTGTGCACGGCCATCGGCGCGTCGTCGAAGCGGAGCGCCAGTTCCACATCACCGATGCCTCGCAAACGCATCGTAGCGGTCGCCCCGTCGAGGCCCGCCAACTGCTGCGCTGTTGGAAAGGGAGCGGGTTCGTAACGCGTAGTGGTAGGCGCCACCGCGCTGCCGGTGAGCGTGGTGAGATACTGAGCGGCCGCGCTGGCGATGGCCGGATCCGCATCGGTCAGCCGCTCGCGCAACCAGATCGTGCTCGGGCCGTCGGCCGCTTCGCCGATGCGCTCCAGCAGCGCGGCGCGCGGATCGCGAAGGCTCACGCGATGCATCGCGGTGAACCGATCGAAGGCCGCCCGCAGTTGTGGTAGCGCGCTGACAAGCGCGGCGTCACCCTTGAGCTGCGCGGCGGCGGCGAGCGCGAGGCCCGCATGGTTGCTCCGGAGTGCCCGAATCGCCTGCTCGCGGGTGGTCATGGCGGCGATGGCCACGTTCGGCTCTGTGTCCACCGCCAATGCGCGCAGCGTTGCGCTGTCCTTCAGTAGCTTGGCGGCGTTGGCGGCATAGACGCGCGCCTGCCACGTAGGCGACGCCGCCAGCCGCTGCACCACCGTGGCCGCACGGGCCGGTGCCACCTTGGCCAACGACACCGCGGCATGCGCCTGGTGACGCCACGGGGCGCCGGCGGCGCTTTCACGGTCGAGCGCCGCCAGCGACGCCGCGTCGGTACACTTCTGCTCGCCGAGCAGGTCGATCGCCAACAGCGCGACATGCTCGCTGCCATCGCGCACGTGGGCGGCGGCGCGGGCGCAGGTGCCGGCCACGCGGAGCGCTTGCCACCGCACCATCGGCGCGGGGTCGGTCACCCATGTTCGGCCAAGGGCCACCGCCACCCGGCGCACTTCAGCGCTCGTATCGCGCACGGCCACCGCGACGGTCGCGGAATCGCGATCGTTCGCGGCGGTCAGCGCCAGTAACAACAGCTGCCGTGTTTCGGATGCGCTGTTGTTCTGTACCGCCTCGCGTATCGCTCGGAGCGTCGCTGCGCTCGGCGCCGCCGTGCGCGCGGTGCGGCGCAAGAGCGACTCGAGGCCGCGGGCGGCACCAGACCGCACGGCGGCGCTGCTGTCGCGCAGTCCATCGGTAAGTACCTGGGCCGTGGTCGCTGCGCTGTTCGGATTGCGGCCGAGCGTTTCGTAGATCGCGGCGCGAACGGCCGCGTCCTGTTCGCTGGCGAGTAGCGCCGCCAGGTCGTAGCGCGAGCGCATTTGGCCAAGCGCATTTACCACGTCGCGTCGCACCGACGCCGACCGCGCCGAGAGCAGCGGGATCAGCTTCGGTTCGAACGCACTCTGTTCGAAACGCCCGACCGCCCGTGCGGCGAGCGTCTGACGCACGGAATCCCCGCTCAGCAGCGCCGCGTCGATCGCCCGCATGTCCGTGCCGCGCGCATGCTCCGCCCGCAGCAGCTCGTAGGTCGTGGGCGGAATCGGTGTCTGAGCACGCAGCTCAGCACGTGGCCGGGTGATCGCCACCAAGAGAAGGATCGGGATGAACAGCCGCATACACGTGTCCGGGAAGGGGTCGACGCCCAATATGGCCCGCTGGCGGCCGCCCCGCCGCTTCCGCCGTGATCGGGCGAACACTGTGAGCTCGGCTCACGTATGCTTCAGGACGTCCCACCCTCCCCCAACTCTCCCCTGGAGCAACCATGCGATCCTTCGGGCTCGCCCGCTTGTCCCTCGCTGCGTGTGTCTGTGGCCTCGTGACCCTTCCCGCGCGGTTGCCCGCGCAGGGTGCCGCCAAGACCAACCAGTACGGCAATCCCGCCACGCTCAAGCCGGCGCCGACCAAGGCCGCCATCGACGTGCGCGACTTGCAGATCCGTCTCTATCAGTTTGCCGATGACTCCATGCTCGGCCGTCAGGTCGGCCGCGTCGGCAACAAGAAGGGCACCGACATGATCGCCGCCGAGGTGAAGCGCCTCGGGCTGCTGCCGGCGGGCGACAACGGCACGTATTTCCAGACGTTGCCGTACCATCTGCGGAAGTTTACCAACCACTCGCGGTTGACCGTCGACGGGAATCCGCTCGTGTGGAACACCGACTTCGTGGCGGTGCCGGGCCAGCGCGCGCCGCGGCCGATCACCGGGGCGGAGGTGGTGTTTGGTGGCACGCAGGGCGATTCCACCACGCAGATCTCGGCCGCCGATGCCGCCGGCAAGTTCGTGGTGCTGCTGCCCAACCCCAACGGTCCGCGTGGGGGGCAGGGACAGGCCTTCGCCGTGCGCGGCGGAGCCGCACCGGCCCGCTCCCGCTTTGACGACGCGGTGGCCATCGCCACCATCGATCTCGACGCCCTGACGCCGGCGCAACGCGTGGCCGTCAACGAGCCCATCGTGGCCACGACCAACGCG
>Ga0049081_10000658_pt1 | contig 13117 bp, 27 predicted proteins | sample GreLakmeER78MSRF_FD_66717 | JGI IMG/M metagenome (GOLD analysis project Ga0049081, IMG submission 66717) | Freshwater lentic microbial communities from great Laurentian Lakes, MI, USA - Great Lakes metaG ER78MSRF | ecosystem: Environmental > Aquatic > Freshwater > Lake | place: Great Lakes...
AAACGGGCTTTTGGGGAGTTTTTACCTACTTACTGGAGTCAACCTACATGGACGATCAGAAAATCCCTCTATGGGTCTCTCTTTTCAATTGCCAAATTCACCCGCAAGACTGGTGCATACCGGTCGAAGACGTTTGGAGACGAGCAGGCTGGAAACCACCATCTAGAGAATGCCCTCAAACAATGGCTAAGCAGCAGTCCTTTAGAACCTGGATTGTGACGCTACCCGCTGGCGAGTCCCAAGCTGTAGCGCAGTTACCCGCGAGCGAGGCCCATCATGGATGACGCATTGAAGATTAAAGCCTATGAGCTATTGATCGAAGATCAACAAAAGCAAATTAAGGAGCTGATTCACTTGGCCGATCATCGGCATGACCCTTACTTAGTTGCTATGCAGCACATGAACGAGTTCATCTTCAAGCACCATGGCTATAAGGCTTTGTATCAGCTAGGAAAAGAGATCGATAAAGCCTATGCGCCTGAGAATGATGGTCGAGCTTATGGCTTTGCTGAGTCCATTGAAATTGACTATGAGCATAGGAAATGAAAAAGAAACGCTTATTGAGAGACGTTGAGCAAGAGTCCCTTGCCATGGTTGAGAGATGGCAAGAGGAACTTGCAAGACATGTCGCTTACCTGCCCGTGCTTTGTGAGCAGGCAGGTGTAACCGAGGATGAGCTACATCAAGCAATAGGTATCCACTTTTATGTGAGATCGATAACCAGATCAGGAGGTATTCAATGATTGCCAAACCTTTAGATTTAGCTTTCCAAGCCATGCTTGAACTAGAAAACAATCTAATCAAGCAAGGTCTATTTCATGATCAGTTCAATGATTTACATGACGCTTTCTGTTGCCTCGAAGAAGCGATCAATAAAGCACCAGTGGCAAAGCCATGGCAAAGCATTACACCTGATGAAGTGCATGAAGCATTTAATTTTGTTGAGCTAGTCAAGCACTTAGATTTTGATGAGCAGAGGCAAGCCTGGTGTGAAGCCTTTGCTGCTTACATTGAAGCCAAGCTGAAGGGGAAAAACACATGAGCAGAGAAGCCATGCAGATTGCGCTAGAGGCGCTGGAGAGTGATCCAATAAGTCATGCTGGACTTGTTAGCAGAAAGCAAGCCATTACTGCCCTGCGCCAAGCACTGGACACAGAACAAGAGCCGGTGGCGTGGCGTTTTCGTTCTGGCACTTGGTTTAACCGCGAAGTCCACTGGAGATATATCGACACGCTTGACGGCGCAGAAGGCTTGCGTGGACTTCAACCCCTCTACACCACACCACCAAAACGTGAATGGGTTGGGCTGACGGATGAGGAGATACAAGATTTAGGTTATCTGTCCGAAAAGTTTGATGCAAGTAATTCAGAGTGGTTTGATCGATGGGGATTTTCCCAAGCCATTGAAGCCAAGCTAAAGGAGAAGAACAAGTGAATAGAGAAGCTATTGAAGAAGCGATAGAAGTGCTGGAGGATGCAGGCGCAGAAATGTTAATGGAGACGGGCGAAGAAAACTATTACGGCGAAGCTATTACCGTCCTGCGCCAAGCACTAAAAAAAGAGCAAGAGCCAGTGGCGTTGCCTTGCGTTTACATCACATCGCAAAAAGATGACGGTAATTGCTACGGGGATGGAACGGTTTATAGGGGGCAACGAAGCAAGGACAGTGCAGTACAGACCTACACTGTTCAAGCCATTGAAGCCAAGCTGAAGGAGAAGAACACATGACACCAGACGAAATAATCACCATGCGTGATTACTTTGCAGCTAAGGCAATGCAAGCAATTCTTGGGTGGGAAGGGGTTCCACCTCTAATAAAAGACCATGAGTCGATGGATCGAATTGCAAGAGCTGCGTATGGATGGGCAGACGCTATGCTGAAAGCAAGGAGTGAGCAATGAGTACAACGATGAGCATTCACAAGCTGAGAACGAAAGCTAAGATTGATCGAGGTCAGGCTTGCTTGCAATACATGCAAACTAGAACCTCTCCAGTGACTCTCAAGGAGCTAGCAGGGAAACTCGGAGTAACAACCAAGTCAATCTCGAACTCACTCATGCCACTGTTAGAACAAGGAGTGATCGAAAGAGAACTGATGCTGCGTCAGTCTTCTATCTGCAAAAAGCTAGGATGGGCTTATGGATACTGCGTTACAAATAAGAACCTGAAGAAGCCTATCAAGAAGAAGAATCTAATCATCGAAGAAGAGAATCTTAGCTTCCATAATCCATTTAATATGACCATGCCGAGGGTTTGAGCAGGAGCTTTGGGCAAATACTCACCTACTCTGTAACTAAACAGAGTTAGTGAGTATCCATGCCGATGGGAATCGCTATCGCACATGGGGCCAGCCTTTACGCATAGACTGACTATGGCAGTTACGGTGTCGCGCACCCCTGTCTCTGGTCTGCCATCCCTCTTTCGAGGTCACTCATATCAGTTGGGCTTGAAACAGTTCCCCGTTGCCCTCTTACGCAGTTACGGCGGTGGTCGGTCTAGCTGCGCCAGTTATCGTTATTGGCTGGGTTCTGAGTCCCACTTGCTTGCAGCGAACTTTGGTCTGCAATCCATGCAGCCAACAAAAAAGCCACTTACTGCTGCTCCTAGTCGAAGTCCCTTGATGGTTAGTCAAGGGTAGAAGCATGAGTAAGTGGCCTTCAGTTTTTGTTGACTTCGACGACAACAGAACGAATCTTACACAGAACCTTCCATCATGTAAATACTTCCGACGAATGGTCGATTAGAGATGTATAGACATATATTCCTAGTGTATATTCACCACTGTAGTACCTAACCTAAACCGGAGAGAATCATGAAACTGGATTACTGGGAACAGAAAGAACTCAGGGATGCGATGGGAAAAGTCATTGAAAGAGCTGCTTGGGCCAGCAGGTCAATGTGCTATCGCAGTGCTTTGCTCGAACCTTATGCCTTCGATGACGTTGAAAAGCTCATGTCAGAGATCGAAGAGTTCAAACAACTCTGGCTTTCAATGAAGCGTAAGGATGTTACTAAGAACATTTCTACAGCCTTTGATGAGGTAGGTATATGAGCAGGGACATCTTGATGTGCGCTTTGAAGACACTTCAGCGTGTACAAAAAGAATGTGACTTAGAACCTGATGGACTAGGTTACATGGTCACTGAAACTGTTTGCAGTTTAATCGATGCGATCCAAGATTCATGGAGAGGCATCGCCATGTACCCAGATGGCCGTATGCGTACAGAAGACGCTGCTCGGTATCTTGGGTTGGCACCTAAGACGCTAGCAATGATGCGGTGCAGTGGAAAAGGGCCACGCTTCGTAAAGAAAGGAAGGATTTTCTATTTCAAAGAAGACATCGATGCTTGGCTTAATACGCATCGCATGAGCAAAAACAAAGGAGAAGCAAATGACTAACGCACTTGATCGCTTGCTCTTGCATAGGGGCAAGATGGAAGAGCACCAATGGTGTCGCTCTTACTACATTGACCAGATCATGATCGTACCTCACTACACGAAGCAAGGTGTGTTCGTGCTACCAGGTGGTAAGGAAGTTTCTGAGCAAGTGCTTATTGACGCAGGCGGTGTTCGCACTGCTGCTTACTTATGGCCTCGCAGTTGGGCAAAGGAGATGACAACATGACTAGCTTTGACACCGAATCAAGACGGTCTGCTATCTGGGCCACTGATGCTCGCAAGATAGCAGCAGGCAGATCAGCAGACGTATGGCTTGAGAAGACAGGCCAGACTGAGCGTGAAGACATAAGCCACGTTGAAGCAGTGCAATGGGGTATCAAACTACAAGACATCATTGGCAGAGAAGCCAGTGCCAGGATGCAGATCGAACTCAAGGAAGCAGACTATGAGTTACGTCATCCTGAGCATAACTGGCTTGCTAGTCATTTTGACTTCATCTCTGCTGATGGCAAGACACTGGTGGAAGTTAAGAACTACAACCAGGCTAAGCGTAATAAGTACGATGAGAACGGCCTTATGCCACCTGAGGACAAAGCACAGTGCGTGCATGAGGCTTTGGTTCACCGTGTAGAAAGAATCGTCCTAGCGGTCTTATTTGGCGGTCAGGAACTGGTTCTTATCGATCAGCGTATCTCTGAGCAAGAGAAGAACGATCTCATTAAAGTCGAAGCAGAGCTATGGGGTCAGATTCAAACGCAGACTAAGCCTCAAGCACTGAGTGCAGAAGATGCTAAGAAACTCTTCAAAGTATCGACCGACAGCGTTGCTTTCAGTAGCCTGCAAGTAGAACAAGCCTGCCAGCAACTGAAAGCCATTAAAGATCAGATCAAGAAACTGGAAGAGGCAGAAGATCAGCTAGCAGGGTTCATTCAAGGAAGCATGGGTGAAGCAGGCACCTTGCAATCTTTTGATGGCCGAGTGCTTGCCACATGGCGTTCTGCAAAAGGTTCTACAAGATTCGACAGTTCCCTTCTGCAAAAGGAAATGCCAGAGGTTTACCAACGCTTTATGCGTGACGTACCAGGTTCACGGAGGTTCTTACTCAAATGAAAACTGATTTAGTTAACCCACATACGCTCGATAAAGACGTAATCCATTCCATTGTTCTTAAGGGAGACATGAGTGGCCTTAGCCAAGAACAAGCAGTCGCCTATTACAACTACCGATGCCAGCAAGTCGGACTCGATCCTAGCGCACAGCCGTTCCATTTATTGGTTCTTAACGGGAAGAAGATGCTGTACGCAAATGCTGGAGCCACACAGCAGTTGTGTGCAGTGCACAAGCTGTCCGTATCGATCATTAACCGAGAGAGATTTGAGGGTGTCTATCTGGTATCTGTACGAGTCACTGGACAGGATGGAAGAGTTACTGAAAATGATGGAGCGGTCGAACTTGACGCAGAGCGAATCGGAAAAGCCAACGCCTTGATGAAGGCAACTACCAAAGCTATACGAAGAACCGTACTTGCTCACTGTGGACTGGGGATGCTCGATGAGACTGAGGTGGAGACGATTCCTAACGCTGTCACTGCGCCGATGCCTATGCCTGTTGATACACCGATTCCAAAGGTTGCTCCAGCAGTCGAAGGTAAGTTCAAGGTGATGATTCCTGATGGTGATGGCTCGAGGATGTATTCAAGCCATGCCGATGAACATCAGTGGCATGACAACTTCTTTGGCTTGATTGGCAAGATTGCTAGCAACACCAAGATCAGCACAGAGGAGAAGAATGCCAAGCTGGCAAGCCTCTTTCGGGTCAACGCAGAGGTCTACGGTTCGTTTGGCGGGGTTGCAGCCATCGAGTTCAAAAAGCGCTGTCACGATCATGCGGTCGAGGCTTACGTCACAAAAAAGGTAGTGACTCTGGAGGCAGAGGAAGACGATCTGGAGATGGGCCTCTAACGCAGACGCAAGCAGTGCTTGAGCGGCTGCAAAGAGGGCCGCTCACTCAACTGCAAGCCTATAGCGAGATTGGTACCACGAGACTTGCAGCCAGAGTCGAAGAATTAAGGAAAGCAGGGCATGTCATCACAACTGCAATGGTTTGCACAAGGAACGGTAAATCGTTTGCAGCTTATTCACTAGTAAAGGAAAAATCATGAGTACAACCAGAGGTAAATACGAAAACAAACCAGGCGAAGGCGTTTTATTTGGCGTGAAAGAGAAACGCCATGAGAAAGGGCCAGACTTTGAAGGTTTCTACATTGTTGATGAGGAACTTAAGCCTGGTGATCAGATCAAACTCTCATCATGGAAGAAGACTTCAGCCTATGGTGATTTCTTCACGCTAAGGGTTAACCGCTACCAGCCCAAGCCTCCAAGAGAGGTTGGTTTTTCTGATGACGTACCGTTCTAATGCTCTGCCCTCGATGCGCTGACAAGGGTGAGATGAATGACACGATCATTCTTGAAACACGCAGGCACCAGAAGAAAAAGCCTTTTACGAGTTTTGTAACAAGGCGTAGACGCTGTGTGGCCTGTGTGTTTAAGTTCACTACACATGAAATCATCAAAGGCGCTGATGACAGAGCTTACGATGCTGCACTGAAAGACGATATGGCTTGAAAGGAGCAATCATGGCCGTGACCGATTCAGAACGTATCCAGACCTTGAGAGAACTGAATAGCGAGCTTAGAAGCCATTGTGCAAGGCTAGAAAGCCTGCTTGCACAGCGAGATGAGTTCTTACGCTCTCTGTGTGATCCAGACTTGCTTGGCTATGCTGTCAATGACGAAGTAAGGCATCACGCTTACAACCTTCTAAGGGTGAATAACAATTGAGCAAGCTAGGTAAAGATCGAGGTGCTTCTTACGAAAGGGAAGTCTCTAAAACGCTCTCAGAGCGCTTAGGGACGAAAGTAACCCGTGTACTAGGGCAAGCAAGGGATGGAGGCTCTGACATCGATCTAGGGCCGTTTATGATCGAATGCAAGCGACGCAGGAAGATTGCACTCTACGAATGGATGGAACAAGCGATTGTTTCAGCCGATGGCAAGAAAATACCTGTCGTGGTTTGCAGGGGTGATGGCAAGAAGAGCTTAGCCGTGTTCTTGCTTGACGATGCCATCACGCTCATGCAGAATGAACTCTGACTCCGCTTAGTCTGCAAGTTAGGTTACGCCAGAGGCAGGCGTTAGCAGACAGCCTCACTGCCATTCTGTCCTCCTTTTGCTCTTCCCGACGAGCTTCCCCCGCATCCCTAGCGGGGGTTTTTTTTGGAAAATCGATTTTTCCTGGCGGCGGGGAACGCTATCTCGATTTAGAGCGTGTAGGACGCTTTGCAGTCTTGGCAGACTCTCTAAACGCTTGCGCAGTGGGTGCGCCTTTGCTACCGACTTTTCTCATGCGTTCACCACTGCCAGCGGCAATGCGAGCACGTTTAGCGTGAATGTTTGCATATAGACCTGGTTTCATTAGCATCTCCAACGTCTTCTTGCTGCTTTACCTCTAGGGCCAGACCAAGACCGAGATCGAGCACAGAAACTCTTCTTCCTAGCCTTTTCTCTGGGTGTCTTAGGGTTTGGTGCAGGCGCTTGCAGATTAGAGCCTGTAGCCTTGTTATAAGCCTTCCTACCGGCCTCTGTCATGCCACCACCCTCTGCAACAGACTGGAAGTGCCTGCCTTTGCCTCTGGTGGTCTTAGAAATAGGGTTTGCCATGCTTACCTCATCATCATGCTTTCAGCTTGCCTGCGTCTTGTCAGCCCAGGTAACACTCTGCCAGCAGCCTTGTTCCAAAGCAAGCATTGCTCAGCAGCACCTGTCCAATCGTTAGCATCCACACGTTTCTTGAACGTACTGATTCTATAGTTACCTAGACCACAGTTATAGGCCCAAGAGAGCACCGCTGCAAAGCGGCGAGGTGATGCTTGCAAGAGCTTTGGTGAGAGTCTTACCAACCCTTGACTGAAGTATTGGACATGCTCCTGAAGACGCTGCTCGGCTTGATCTTTTGACCACATAGTGCCTGAGCGAATGCCACTGCCAGTAGAACCATAGCCAATAGTCCAAGGGTCGCCACCAGTAGCGGGGTCAGGATAAGCAACACAATCCCCATTGGGAAGTCTGCGAGCATAGCCTTCAAAGGGCTTAATAAGAACCTGGATCGAGAGGTTGATCGCCTCATGAACGCTGGTATTTTTCAATGCTTCTACCAACGAACCAGAAACTGATGACCATCATGAAGAGTGCAAAGTCATCTTCATCCCAGCACTTCAGAATAACTTCATGCCAAGGCGCTTCTGTTTGAAAAGCCAATACCAACGTAGCCGCTTTGACTGCTGCATACATAAAGAACAATGCCCAGGTGATGCCAGGGCGAACCAGAGCTGAAATAGCAGCCACCACCTTACCTGCTTCGTGAGCTGTCTGAGCCTGCTCTTCAAACGCAGCTTTAATCGTATCGAGTTGCTGAACAGAGTAATCAACATACTTTTCCTCGACTCGAAACTGACCCTTCACCTTCTCAAGGTCAGTCTGTAGTTGAAACATGTTGAGTTCGTGCTGACGTTCGTTCTTCTTGTCGAGATACTTCAGTATCTCTGGTGCTAGTCTGAACAGACCACCAAAGATACTGCCAAGCAAGCCACCACCAAGCAACTCAAACATTACTTGTTAAGCATGGTGTCTATGCGCTTGTGAGCCATGCTTGTAGCCTCATGAAGCATGTCAACCCTAGCTTTTAGGTGAGCCAAGTCTGACCGGATGGCAACGTAAGCACCAAACGCACCGGCAGCAGCACCAATCAAAGCCTGAACGATGATAGATACTGAGATTTCCATTACGCCATACCTTCGCCTGGTGTGATGTAAAGATTGTGCGTACCCGTGTCGCAAATGCCAGCAAAATAAACTGCATTTGTTCCATTTGCCTGCCCATTAGTAATCACAATCCTACTATTAGGAGGTACGACAAATCCATACTCACCAGTTCCACTTGTCGGAATCACGGCGGTCGTTGTATTGCTAACACCCGTCTTCACAAAGATTTCATGATTTCCATCGTTGTAAAGTGAGAATTGGTTTGCAGGCGTGTCGGAGTTAACAGCCACATTCGATGATGTAGTTGTCACTGCCAGTAAATAGGTTTTTCCTGTGGCGAGGAAAGCAATATTATTTGCCATTGCCTTTACCCCATTGCTGTGCAGCAGTCATCGTGCCATAGCACTTATCACCGCTCATGAACTTCGGTTGGAAGTTAGGTGTAACTTGCTTGGCCGTACCTTGGCTAGGCTTTAGTACCACCTGCTTGCTCACTATTTTCGTCATCGTCATCATGCTTCGCTTCCTTTATCAAGGATGGTAAAAAGACCGTGATGGCAAAGATCAATAATGCAGCGAGTCGCTCATACGTCGGCCCCCACATCGTCCAGCAAGCCAAGGCAAAAGTCATCGACAACGCCAAGATTGTCAAAACCCTAGCCACCACCAACTTCAAAGAAATCCGTACTACCTTCAACAGCAAGTTTGAATCCATGTTCAGCCCCATGGGTTAGTTAAGGTTCTCTATGTTACCTTAACTATCATCATCATCGCTGTCTAAGAACCCGCTACCCCATTCAGCATCCGATGCTTTCAATCGGATGGCTTCCAACTTCAACGCACGGTCAATGATCTTGCTCTTGTCCGTGAGTGTGGCCTCTGGATCAGCCATGACCTCAGCCAAGAGCTTGCTAATCGCAGACTCTAGGTCTGGGTTAATCCCAGAGGTCTTACGCTTCATCGCATCATGCGACGCTTAGGCTGACGCTCAGGCATCTTCTGCACAGGCATACGTCCTAAGGCACGTTGCGCTGCAAGCGAACCTGCAACTTCATTGCGACCAGCTTCAGCGGCTTGCGCCTCTTGACGCTTCATCTCTTTATTGCCTTCTGCTTTCATCGTTGCATCGTAATTCATCGCATACCTCTCTTCGTTTTGCGAGCCGTTGAATAAGCTATGGCCGCAGCCTGCTTGACTGCTGCACGTTTACTGGCAGGTCGGCTGGTGCCAATCTTGCCACTTTCTTTGAAACTTCGCACTATCTCGCCGATATTGCTGGAGATTGTTTTTTGACTGCTACCTTTTTTGAGTGGCATTATCGGCTCCCTAATAATGAACCAACAGGCTCGGCAGTGAAAGCGCCAGTTGTTCCAGCGCCTACAGCACGCAGTAAACGAACCGCGGCTTCCACACGGCGATCAGGATCGATCACTCGGTTAATAACTTGTATCTGCTGGCGTAATTGGTTGATCTGTTTTGGCCCTACTAAAGCAGAGCCTTCAAGCGCTGGTACAACATTGCGCTCAAACACATCGTTAAGTTTCTGAGGCGATACACGAGATAACGAAATCTCTAAGGCTTTTACAAAGTCGTTTTTAGTGTTTCTGTCTGTACCAAGGTATGCAGATAGCTTGCGAATATCTTCAATGGACTTGGCACCCGTAAGCATTGCTTCAATGGTTTGCGCAGGGTTCTTAGAACCAAGAACCATTTGCACCGCCTGCTCTGGTGTAGCAATCGATTCTGGCATCAAACCCTTAGCTTTCTTTTCTGCCTCAGACATGATTGCTGTCCGTTGCTTAGCTATTTCTGCAGCGCCAGACGTTCTTTGACTTTCTAACAAGCTAGCAAGTCGTTCAGCTTCTTTTGTTCCAGAAACTTCCGCTTCTTTGGCAAGCCTCTCAGCGCCTGCCATCGCTTTAGACGCCTCACGTTCACCAGCGCTTTCAATGCGACCAGCTTCTTTTGCTGCTTGCGCTTGTAACTTAGCGGCTTCTGTTTGTGCTTTACCTGGAAGAGCGCTCATCTCTGTACGCAATGCTGATGCCAATTTTTCTCTACGGCCAGCAACCGATTCAGCCGTACCAAGCGTACCTGCATAACCTTGCAAGTCTTGGCGCAACTGCGGGAAACGTTCAAGCCAACCACGATTAGCAAAGATAAAGTTTTGTATATCTTTACCACCCTTGCTTTGCAGTTGGTCTGCAACAAAAGAACGGGCTAGTTTTTCTACTGCTGCTTCGTTACCACCTGCAAGCGCAATAGCTTCATTAACGGTATCTCTGTTCTTAAAGATTTGACTTGGCAAGTCAGCCGCAAATGTCGTAAACCGACTAAAGTCAAAGTCTTCTCGGCCTGTTAACGCTTTGCCAAACCTACTCTTGAACTGACTAATAGGTTCGCTATCAATACGGTACTGATCAAGCGCTTTACCAAAACCAGGAACAAACTCACGTTGAATGTTTTCCACAATCGCTTTGAGTTGACCGGCTTGTTGTTGACCAATAGCATCAAAACCTTCAGCAGGAAGACCGGCAGCACGATCACCAAGGAATCGACGTAAATATTCTAGTGATCTAAAACTAACCTCGCGGTCTATAACCGAACCATCTTCAGCAACTGTGCGTCCAGTGATTGCGCTTTTAACTCGATTGAGTTGGTCGCGTATCTGAGGAAGATTGACGTTAGACATCTTGGTATCTGGATTACGCAAGATGTCATTAATCTGTTCAAGGCCAGCATTAAACGCTTGTGTTTGTTTGATGCGAGAGCCTGATTTTTCTCTAGCCTCCGCTTGAGCAAAGGCATCGCTCATGTTTGTATCTGCCGCTTGTTGCCTTGCAGATCGCAATGATTGCAAGCGCGTATCAACCAAGCCTCGCAACTCACTACCTATGTCGGCAACATTGACAGGTTCACCAATAGTTCCAAACTGACCCCTAGCCTGCGTAAGCCTTTCTTCACCACGCTGTCTTGTTCTCGATGCAACCTCACGCAGTCTTGCAGCCCTTTCGCTTGCTTGGCTAAGTATCTGCTCTGCTTGTCTTTGACCTTGTTGCATGACAGCATCAGCTTGTTGCTGAGCATTGCGCCTAATCACAGGGTCATCTTGCGCAGCCTTAGCGAGAATACGATCTGCTTCATTCTTAGCGTTTAACAACGCCAATCCTGATCGCTCTTGCTCTGCCTTTTCAAGCCGCATCATGGCGCTTTCAAACTGGCTTTGTAGCCTTCCTACTTGCTGCTCTGCTGCACCAAGTATGTCTTGCGCTGCACGATTAGCGTCACCTTCAGCCCGTTGAAAATCATTTTGCAAGCGTTGTTGTTGCTCCATGATTCGTTGCTTAGCTGATTCGTAAACACGAGTCTGTGCGGATATATCAGTTGCAGGCGCACCGCCTCGCATTTTCCCTTGAAGTCTTTCTACTGCTGCTTGCCTAGCCAATGTTTCTGTTGAAGTGCTTGGCATAAGCATGGAGCGCATGGCAGTCGATGCGTCTTGTACATAGCCTGTAGGAGCCATGCGACCAGCAAAACGGCTAATGAATCTTCCGGTTTCAGGCGCAACAATCTCTGCACCAAACCTTGCCATCTCTTGCGTCTTAGGGCCACCACCAGCCATTTCTGTTGCTTGAGCAGCGGCTTCTCCAGCAGCGCCAGATAGCGCTCCGGCACCAGCAGACGCAAGCCTTGCGCCACGCATGACGTTACCAGCAGCAATAAGCGGAGGGCCAAGCGGAGCAGTAGGAGGAAACGCAGACGCTGCTAAACCAGCGCCGATTGTTAACTCCGGAGCTACGGCACCAACTGTTGCACCACCTAACGCTGAACCGACAAACTCCTTGCCACGTTCAAGCAGCGACTTTTCTTTTGGTTTTGGTTGCGGCTCAAGACTAGGTACGCTTGACGCAGGCAAGTCATCTTGCGGAACTGATTTTCCGCGCAAAGAATCAGGAAGATCGTCTTCAGGTACAGCAGCCATTACTTGTACTCCCATGCCCCGTTACGAAACACCATTGGTTTGCCAGACTTAGAAGTTGCTTCTTGCCCTTCTTGCGGCCCTGTTTGTGGCGCTTGTTGCATCAAAACTGGAGCTGCTGTTTGATAAGGGTTTACTTTTTCGCCTTGAGTAACGCCAGTATTCATACCTGGTCTTACCTGAATTGCTGGTAAACCAGTAAACATTTGCCTATAGACATTAATCGTGTCTTGGATGCCTCCAGACATGATCTTAAGTTTTTCATTGATGACTTCTGGGGTATCGCCAGGTTGAGGAACCGCACCATAATTTCGCAATGCCTCAGCACCAGTCACAGCTTTACCTGACTGGTCTAAGTAATATTTATTTCTCATGCGAATAATTTTGGTCATGAACTGGCGAACTTCTGGATCGCGTTCAGTCTGTATAACTTGCGCAAGCAATGTACCGCCTTGTTCTGTTGCCCACTCTTGCGGCCTTGTTTGCTGGATTTTCTGAGCGAGCGATGGGTTTCTTAAATCGTTTATTAAGTCGTTGATGTCAGCAACAAGCACATTGTCAGCAACAAATTTTTTAGTAACGTCAGCACCAGGTTTTAATGATCCTTGGCTTGCTCTTTGTTCAGCAAGGTCGCGCCTTAATGCAGCATTGTTATCAGCGATTTGTTTTTGCAAAGCCATCTGCTCACGCTTTAACTCTGCCTGTTGCTTTAATTGCAACATCGTTTGAGAAGCACGATCAGAGCCTTCCACAGCCTTAAACAAAGCATCTTGTGCTTGTTTGTACTGGCCTTGCCTCAGTGCAGCAGCAGCCACACTGTTTTGCACCTCAGCCTCCAGCACCTTTAACTCACCTTCAGCAGCCTTGCGGTCAGTCTGCAACAAACCCATAGCCCTATTAAATCGCTCAAGGGTTTGCTTATT
>Ga0049081_10000660_pt1 | contig 13099 bp, 16 predicted proteins | sample GreLakmeER78MSRF_FD_66717 | JGI IMG/M metagenome (GOLD analysis project Ga0049081, IMG submission 66717) | Freshwater lentic microbial communities from great Laurentian Lakes, MI, USA - Great Lakes metaG ER78MSRF | ecosystem: Environmental > Aquatic > Freshwater > Lake | place: Great Lakes...
CTTCGGGCCAAGCGCTTAGGCACTACACAAGGTGCAATAGAATTAGCTGCTACAACAAATGTTGCTGATATTGTTGGTTCGATTGAAAATAAAAATAACATTCCAACCGTTATCATTATTGATTCCATTCAAACAATGTTTTTGGAAGATTTATCTTCTGCACCCGGAACAGTATCACAAGTGCGCGCCGCTGCTGGCGAATTAACTATTTTTGCCAAAAAAAATAACATCACTTTATTAATTGTTAGTCATGTTACAAAAGATGGTCAAATCGCTGGCCCCAAGGTTTTAGAACATATGGTTGACACTGTTTTATATTTTGAAGGTGAAAAAGATTCTCATTTTAGAATATTGCGCGCAATCAAGAACCGCTTTGGCCCAGCTGGTGAAATTGGTGTGTTTGAAATGGATGATGTTGGGCTTTCTGAAGTAAATAATCCCAGTGAATTATTTCTCGCTTCTTATGATCGCGATACTAGCGGCACTGCTGTTTTTGCTGGCGTAGAAGGTACTCGTCCAATTTTAGTTGAGGTGCAAGCGCTAATTTCGCCATCTTATATGCCAACACCGCGCCGTGCTGTTGTTGGCTGGGATATTAATCGTCTTGCAATGCTTATTGCAGTTTTAAGCAGTCGTTTTGGGCTTAATTTATTTGATAAAGAAGTTTATCTAAATGTTGTTGGCGGTATCGAAATTAACGAAACCGCGGCAGATCTTGCAATTGCTTGTGCCTTGATCTCGGCAGCTCGCGATATTGCAATTCCGTCATCAACAATTGCTATTGGCGAAATTGGTTTGACGGGAGAAATTCGCATGATCAACAACCTTGAAGGACGCTTGAAAGAAGCGATGCGCCTTGGTTTTAAAAATTGTATTATTCCAAAAGCGAATGAGAAAAATAAAAATTTTGCGGCATTAAAAAAATCATTGCCTGAGTTAAATTTTAAAATGGTTTCGCATATTCGTGATTTGGCACAATTTTTAAAGAAATAAGGTAATCTTTTTGCGATAACTAATAAAGCCAAAGAAGCTGCTCGATATATTGCACTGCCCTCTTTAATAGCAAGGCCCCTTCCCCACTTTTAGAAAAATATTCTAAATATAAAAAAACTCCCCTTGACAAAAGTGATAATGATTATCATAATCACTTCCCTTATAAAAAATGATAACAATTATCACTATTAAAATGAGCAGAATTAATTTTCCCAATATCTCAATTACTGATCAATTGCACCTCGAACATCATTTTGAAATCATTGAATGGTTAAAAGAAAAAACCTCTTCGCAAAATTTTGTTGCCTTTTCTTTAGTGATAATGCTTCATTTAAGCGCGCTATTTGGGCTGCTTTATAGTTTTAATAATAATTCTGTGCAGCCGATTCTTTCTTTTACTGTTACAATGATGGATGTTTCGGCTAGCTCATCAAATGTGGTATCAAGCGCCGCCTCTACTGCCAGCAGATCTGATGCTAAGTTTGCAACAAAAATTGAAGACACTAAAAGTTCGAATAGCGCTACTGCGCCAGACTTCTCTCAAAGTTTGCTTGAGGGCAAAAAATCTAAGGCTCAACAAAGCTATAATTCTACCACACAAACTGCGGTTGTTGCACCAACTACTCCCGCTTCGTTTGATGCGGCGTATCTTAATAATCCAACGCCAAACTATCCTCCTCTATCGCGCCGCCTTGAAGAGCAAGGCACCGTTACGCTTGATGTTTTTGTTGATAAAGATGGTCAAGCGCAAAATGTGGTGATAAAAAAAACTTCTGGCTTTGAAAGACTTGATTCTGCGGCACTTGCAACGGTCAAAAAATGGAAATTTTCTCCAGCAAAACAAGATGAAAACCTTATCGCTTCTTGGGTGCAAGTGCCTGTTAAATTTATGTTAGAAAAATAATTTATTTTAAAATATGCAAACAGAAGTTATCAATTCTCAATATGGCTTTTCTAACTTTTGGACACAAGGCGATACAATTAGCCATTTAGTGGTTTTGATTTTATTGTTAATGTCAATTTTAAGTTGGACACAAATTGCTTTGAAAGCTTGGCGAGTATGGAATCGCGCTCTTATTTCTAAAGCCTTAGAAAGTTTCTGGCACGAATCTTCTTTAGAAAAAGCGACCAAGCATTTATCTACTAAACTTGGATCTGCGCATAATTTTAGCGCCCTCGCCTCTAGCGCTATTCAGGCTGCAGTTAGTTTTGATAATCAAAAAAATAATGAACTTGGCAAGCGTTTAGAGCGTGATGAATTTATCACTCGTGCATTGCGCCAAACTATCAATCGCTCTACAGCCAAGCTAGAATCAGGCATGACAATTTTAGCTTCAATTGGAGCAGTATCGCCTTTTGTTGGCCTATTTGGCACGGTTTACGGGATTTACAATGCCTTACTCGGAATTTCTGCTGCGGGTTCAGCTAGCTTAAACACTGTATCTGGGCCAGTTGGCGAAGCTTTAATTATGACTGCACTTGGCTTATTTGTTGCGATCCCAGCGGTTTTAGCCTATAATGCTTTTATTCGTTTTAATAGATTAGAGCTTATGGAACTTGATGGCTTCGCCAACGATCTACATTCTTATTTTACTATCGGAGGGAGAATAAAATAATGTCTTTTGGCGGTTTTAATCAAGATAAAAACAACTCTCCGATGAGCGAAATCAATACCACTCCAATGGTTGATGTGATGTTGGTTTTGTTGATTATTTTTATGGTAACCGCACCACTAATTACCAATACGGTTAATGTGAATTTGCCCAATAGCAAAACAGTGGCAAGCCCTGAAAAACCTAGCATAATCAACCTTTCTCTTAATGCGCAAGGCCAATTAGTTTTTAATGGAAAAAATATTAATGATAATGATTTGCCGCAACTTTTGCAAAATGAAGTAGCGAAAAAAAAGGATGTTGAGCTGCGCTTGCAAGCAGATCGAGATACGCGCTATCAAAGAATTACTGATATTATGACCGAGGCAAATAAGGCTGGAATCAGCAAATTAGGCTTTGTGAGCAAGGTTAGCAACTAGCAATAACGACTCGCCATTGGAGTGGCGAACCAAGAAATATAACTATATCACTCTCAACAAAAGTTTAATTCGCATCTTTTATGAAAAAAATTTTATTTTTACTAACGCTGTCACTCCTTTCTAGCCAGTCTTTTGCAGCAACCACAGAATATAACATCCAACTCAAAGATCACAAATTTATCCCTTCAACAATCGAAGTTAAGGCCGAAGAAAAATTTAAATTAATCATTGAAAATCTTGATAAAACCGCCGCAGAATTTGAAAGCCATGATCTCAACAAAGAAAAAATTCTCACTGGTGGCAAAAAAACAACATTGATTATTACGCCATTAAAAGCGGGAGAATATAATTTTTGTGATGATTTTCATGCCAAAGAAACGGTAGGAAAAATTATCGCAAAATAATTTAAAGCAATGCACCCGTAGCTCAACTGGATAGAGTATTGCCCTCCGAAGGCAAAGGTTGTGGGTTCAAATCCCGCCGGGTGCACCAATTATTTTTTGTTATTCAGAGCAATTACACCGGGCAATTCTTTGCCTTCAAGCCACTCTAAAAATGCACCACCAGCAGTAGAAATATAAGTAAAATCCTGCGCCAAGCGACTAGAATTAAGCGCCGAAACCACATCACCACCACCAGCAATTGAAAGCAATTTTCCTTCCTTAGTGAGCGAGGCAGCAACCTTTGCAAAACCTTCTGTGCCTAAGTTAAAAGGCTTAATCTCAAAAGCCCCAAGTGGTCCGTTCCACAATAAAGTTTGATGTTTTTTTAGTGCCTCAGAAAGATCATGAATACTTGCTGAACCAATATCCGCAATGATTTCATCATCTTGCACATCATCAACTAAAACAGTGCGACAAACTGCATTTTCTTCAAACTTTTTTGTTACCACCACATCCAAAGGCAATAAAATCGAACATCCGGCCTGTTTTGCTTTTTCAATAATTACCAATACCTCAGGCTTCAAATCCTTCTCGCACAAGGATTTGCCAATGTTTTTTCCTATCGCGTATAAAAAGCTATTAGCCATCCCGCCACCAACCACAAGGCTTTGCGCCTTAAATACTAGCGAGTTCAATAAATCTAATTTAGTAGAAACCTTTGCCCCACCTACAACCGCCATCATCGGCTTCTTGGCGTTTTCTAACAAATTAGTTAAATTATCTAATTCAGCTTCCAGCAAAAACCCGGCGCAAGCTTTGAGAGTAGCAGGAATACCTACAATTGAAGCATGAGCACGATGCGAACAAGAAAATGCATCATTAACATAAAGATCTCCAAGCCCTGCTAAATCTAGCGCAAAAGCGGGATCATTTTTTGTTTCTTGCTTATAAAAACGCAAATTTTCTAACATTACAACATCGCCATATGCAGCCTCTGATATTGCCGCTCTAGGCTTCTCACCAACACAATCATCAACAAATTTAACTTTTATTGCAGATCCCAAAAGCTCTTGCACCCTTGCCATTAAGGGCTGTAGTGACATTGATTTATCGCCCGATTCAACTCTAGTTTGCGGCGGAAAAGCCCTAATTTGTTCACCCTCCGGCCTGCCAAAATGAGAAATCACAATAATCTTGGCTTTTTGCTCTGCCAAATAGCGCAGCGTAGGAATAATCGCGCGGATTCGCGTATCATCTTCAATATTACCATTTTGCATCGGCACATTGATATCAACACGCACAATCACATTTTTATTGGCGACAACACAATCTCTTAATCTGGTAAAATTTGGCATTTGTAAAAAAACTTGATTTTTCTAATGATTATTTGTAGAATACACGACCTTCTTTTAGCCACCAACGATTTTTTACTTAAAAACAATCGTTGCGAGCTAGAGATTGTTGCAATTTCAATTAAAAATTCAACCGAAATTATTCATAAACTATGGGCACGAAGAATAACCCTAAAAACAGAAAAGCTGTTGCAAAAAAACAATATAATGGCAAAGATATTGAGCCAATCCTTTACCAAGGCACCCATGCTGGGCACGGCAGATACATGGCGGCAAAATACGCTGGCACTGCACAAATCATCGTAAATGCAGCAGGCAAGCCAATGCAATGGGAAGAATTAGTCTAAAATGCCTGAAGTAATCATCAACGGACCAGCCGGAAGAATTGAGGGCAAATATCACCAAAGCACCAACACCAAGGCTCCAGTAGCTTTAGTGTTGCACCCTCACCCACTTCATGGCGGCACCATGAACAACAAAGTTACTTACGCAATCTACAAAGCCTTTGTTAATAATGGTTTTTCAGTGTTGCGCGTTAATTCTCGCGGTGTTGGCAAATCACAAGGCAAATTTGATAATGGCGCGGGAGAGCTTCTTGATGCTACCGCTGTAATGAACTGGCTCCACGATCAAAACATGGAAGCTTCTGATTATTGGGTTGGCGGCTTTTCTTTTGGCGCATGGATTGCATTGCAATTAGTTATGCGCAGACCAGAAATTGAAAACTATATTCTAGCTGCACCTCCTGTTACAAAATATGATTTCAATTTTATTGTTCCTTGCACTTCATCAGGCCTTGTGGTTCAAGGTGATAAGGATGATATTTCAAAAGAAAGCGATAGCGCAAAATTAGCTGAAAAATTATCCGCTCGCGATGGCGCAGAAATCACTTATAAAATGATTTCGCAAGCCGATCACTTTTTTAAAGATCAGTTCGAAGAATTTGAAGCACAAATTGATAACTATATTAAAAGCCGCTTAGTGATTGATTCGGGCAAAGTTAGAAAAGTTAAGCGGGATAGAAGACGCCGCCGTAAGAAGAAAAATGTTGTGGAGGCGAAGCCAGAACGCAATTATCAACCGGTGAAATCCCTGTCGTCTTTTGAAAGCTAATCGGCAATTTTAGCAATCTTCTAATTGCTAAAAAAGCAAAGGCCTCTGCCTCAATCGCATCACCATTAAATCCTAGATCATCAATAGAAAGAACCTCAACATCTACAAGGTATTTTTTCATTTTACCCATTATTGCAACATTTTTTCTGCCGCCACCACAAACAAAAATTGACTTTGGCCTAAATCCAGACTGTTGTGATAAAAATTCGAGATTAATTTGAACAACTTTGGCGTGCATATAAGCAAAAGTTGCCAGAGCGTCTTCAATTTTTAAACTATTAATTGGGGCCAATAGTTCAGAAAAATCATCACGATCAAACGATTTTGGCGGCTTCTTGCTAAAAATATCATCACACAAAATACGATCAGCAAGAATCAAATCAACTTTGCCATTCTTAGATAATTCACCATCTCTATCAAAATCTAAATTGAGTTTTTTCTTGATTAAATCATCAAAGGGAGCGTTGCCAAAGCAAATATCAAAAGCCTCAATATCACTTTCTTGGTCTCCAGCAAAATAAGTTATATTGCTAATACCGCCAATATTTAAAACCATCACTGGCTTTTTTTGATTACGCAAAAGATAGAAATGATAAATTGGCACAAGAGGCGCGCCTTGGCCACCAAAAGCAACATCGCGATTACGAAAATCAGCAACAATATTAATGCCGGTTTTTGCTGCTAATAATTCTGGATTGCCGATTTGCCAAGTGCTTTGATGCTCTGGAGCATGTAGAATTGTATGTCCATGAAAAGCAATCGCATCTATTTCTTTACGATCAATTTTATTTTTTTCCAAAAAGTCATTAACTATTTTTGCATTAAGCAAGGTTAATTCATTTTCTACAAGCTTGATTTCTTGAAGGGTTGGGGCGCCATAAATTAAGTGCTGCAGAGATTTTTTAAAAGCTGGCGTATAAGCGGTATAAGAAAAATTTTTACGCTCAATAAAATCAGCACCATCACTGCGAATTAAAGCCAGATCAGTTCCATCCATTGATGTTCCGCTCATCAAACCGATTGTGGTATAAATTTTGCGACGCTCTTGACTAGACATTGGCAATTTTTTGAATTTTATCAATAAGATTAATAAAAGTATCAGTGGCATAATTATCATGCTGTCCTTGTATCAAAGAAGTGACTCGCTCTAAGCCCATCCCCGTATCAATGCAAGGCTTCGGCAATGGTATCATTTTGCCATTAGCTGTTTTTTCGAATTGCATAAAAACCAAATTCCATATTTCAATAAAACGGTCACCATCTTGATCTTTGCTTCCTGGGGGGCCACCAAATATTTTATCTCCATGATCATAGAAAATTTCAGAACAAGGTCCACAAGGACCTGTATCGCCCATTGACCAAAAATTATCATCGGTAGAAATGCGAATTATTTTTTTATCTGCGAGACCAGCGATTTTTTTCCACAAATTAGCTGCCTCATCATCATTATGATAGACCGTTACAAGCAGTTTATCTCTACTGATTTCAAGCTCTTTAGTTAGAAATTCCCATGCAAAAAAAATTGCCTCTTCTTTAAAGTAATCACCAAAAGAAAAATTTCCTAACATTTCAAAAAATGTATGGTGACGCGCCGTGAAGCCAACATTATCAAGATCATTATGCTTGCCACCAGCTCGCACACATTTTTGTGCGGTAGCCGCGCGTTTAAATTTAGGAACCTCAACGCCGGTGAAATAATTTTTAAATTGATTCATCCCCGCATTGGTGAACATTAGCGTGGGATCGTTGTAGGGAATTAGAGAGCTAGAAGTGACTATTTCATGACCATTATGGGCGAAATAGTCAAGAAATTTTGCACGAATTTGATTTGTTGTAAGCACAAAGAATACATTAAATGGATACCGATGGCAAAGTCAACTAAAGGATTACAGTGCGCGAGCAGCGTTGCATAAGTAAAGAAAAAGCAAATTCAGCCGCGTCAGAAGTATATAGTTAATAAAAAAATGGTGGGTCTGGGAGGACTTGAACCTCCGACCTCGCACTTATCAGGCGCGCACTCTAACCAACTGAGCTACAGACCCATTTTTTTAATTACTCAAATTTAACATCAATTTTAGTAACTTTTTTGTTCAATTTTTCCAAAACTTCAGCAGAAATATCAAGGCTATCCGCCGAAAATACAACTTGTGAGGAAGGAATAATCAAATTCAATTGTTTTTCTTTGGCAATTTCGCTAATGATATCTTTCATTTTATCGTTAACTTTTGCCATTGAATCAGCTGAAGCTTTTTTCAAACTAGCTTGTCTTTTTTCAACAAGTTCTTTTAAGGCATCAATTTTTTTCTCGAATGTCTTTTGTTCTTTTTCTAGACCCTCTTTTGAGAAAGTGCTTTTTTTAGCTTCAAGCTTTTTTTGTTCAGATTCTAGTTTGGCTTGCTCTTTAGTTATTTCTTTTTGAAATTCATCTTGTTTTTTACTAACTTTAGCTTGTATATCATGAACCGCCTTTGATTCTTTAGCAATTTTTTCTATATCTAGAACCGCAACATCACCAGCGAAAGACGCAGTTGAATTAAGCATAAAACTTGCAACAGCAGCCAGTAATATAATTTTTAATTTATTTTTCATACTCTTGAGTATATTTAGTTAATTGGTGGTGATTCCAGTTATTTATATTTAACCTTCTATAAATTTTTTTTGCCCTCACCACTAAAAGTTTGCAACAAAAAAATATAATGACTCATAATTTAATCAGTACTTTTTATTTTACAACTTGTAATTTGATCAAATAGTGTGTAGTTTTATAACAATATTATCGCGAATTAACTGCGAATAACCATAGATAAACAATGAAAAAGACAAACCTACAGGCGCGCCCTTCACAAAAACAGGCTGAGGAAGCTGTTAAAACATTAATTTCTTGGGCCGGCGATAATCCTGAGCGCGAAGGATTGCTAGATACTCCAAAGCGCGTAGTTGAAGCTTATCGCGAGTTTTTTGCTGGCTACGATGTTGATCCTCGTCAAGTTCTAAGCAAAACTTTTGAAGAAGTTGAAAAATATGACGACATCGTTCTGCTTAAAAATATGCGCCTAGAATCACACTGCGAGCATCACATGGTGCCTTTTGTTGGCAAGGCTCATATCGCTTACATTCCTAACAAAAAAGTAGTTGGAATTAGCAAAATAGCGCGCTTACTCGATATTTTTTCTAAGCGCCTGCAAACACAAGAAACCATGACTTCACAAATTGCTGACATAATGGACGAGGTTCTCAAGCCTAAAGGGGTGGCAATTTTAATAGACGCCGAACATCAATGCATGACAACTCGCGGTATTCACAAATTTGGAACTACGACAATTACTAAAAAAATGACCGGCCTTTTCAAAAGCGACATTGAAATGGAAAGGCGCTTTTTGACCATGATTTCTCTTGATTAGCTAAATTTAGCGATGCAATTTTTGCAACAAAATAAACATTTTATTCTGGCTTCAACCTCTGCGGTTCGAAAACAAATTCTTCAAGATGCAATGCTTGATTTTGAAGCAATTGCGCCTCTTTTTGATGAAGAGAAAAGCAAGTTAGAAAATTCTCACCTCACCATTGCTCAGCTTGCGATTTTTCTTGCTGAAGGTAAGGCGCTATCCATTTCACAAATTCATAACAATGCCGTAGTTATAGGCTCCGATCAAATTTGTGAGCTCAATTGCAAGGCCATTGATAAATCAAAAAATGCTGAAGATGCAATTGCGCAATTAACAAATTTTAGCGGACAAACTCATTATCAAAATAACGCCACAGTTGTTGCAAAAAATGGTAAAATTATTTTTCGAAAAATCTCGCGCGTTAAATTAAAAATGCGTAAAATTTCTGCTAACGACATTCAATCTTATGTTAACACAGATAAGCCATGGGGATGCGCTGGAAGCTATAAATATGAATCGCTTGGCAAGCATTTATTTGAAAAAATATCTGGCGATTATCACTCTATTTTAGGATTAAATTTACAACCTTTGCTAAACTTTTTGCATCGAAAAAAATATATCAATATATCATAAATTTTATGGAACTTTTTGTTGGTTACGATCTGATTTTTAGCCTTGCAACTCTTACCTTTTTAGAAATTATTCTTGGCATTGATAACCTTATTTTTATTTCACTCGTCACTTATAAATTACCAAAAAAATCTCGCAATAAGGCGCGAATTTTTGGTTTAGCGCTAGCTTTAGTGATTCGCGTTTTGATGCTGTTGGCATTGTCTTGGATCATGACCCTTACTGATCCTCTGTTTTATTTAGCAGGCTACCCTTTTTCGTTTAAAAATTTCTTATTAATTTCTGGTGGATTATTTTTAATTGTAAAAAGTTCTTACGAAATCGCTCAGGATGTTTTTTTTCGTAAAGATCACAGCAGCAAGGATCCAAAGAATCATAGCGAAGATAAAAAAACCATTTTTGCCGCTATCTTGCAAATAACCTTGATTGATTTTATTTTTTCTTTTGATTCAGTAATCACTGCCGTAGCAATGACCAACAATATTCCGATCATGGTTTCTGCTATCGTAATTGCAATGATTATTATGCTGTTTTCATCCGAAAAAATCAGTGGTTTTTTAGCAGAATATCCTTCGCTAAAAATACTTGCCCTTGCCTTTATTTTTATGGTTGGTGCAATATTGCTCGCGGATGGCTTTAACTTGCATATCTCCAAAACATATCTTTACTTCTCGCTATTTTTTACTTTAACAATTGAAGTTTTAAATATTATTGCACGAAAAAAGCATTAAAGAATCGCTGTTAATTTTTTTTAACAGCTTTCTAGACTTTATAAAAATCCTCGCCATTATTGCGACATAACTTTAATAAAAATTTAATCATGAAATTAATCTTTAAAATATTAATAACCACGATAACTCTGGCCAACCTTACATCTTGCGAGCTTTTGCAGAATATCGGTTCATCTAAAAATAAAACACTTACTCCCGTTGATTATCTTGAAAAAGCACCAAAACTTGATGTTAAAAGTTTTTTTACTGGAGATTTAGAGGGTTTTGCTATTTTGCTAAATTCACAAGAAAAAATTGATACTAGTTTCACTGCAAAAATTAACGGAAAGTGGGAGGAAAGTCGCGGCACCGTACAATATAATTATTTATATAATGGTGGCAAAAAAGATAGTCGTACTTGGCTTATAACAATCGATGATTCATCTTCTTATAGCGCTATTGGTCATGATTTTATTGAAACAGCACAAGGTCGCAATCATGGAAATGCATCAATTGTTAATTATGGCCTAAACACAGTTTTTAAAGAACAAAAACAACGCCTTGATTTTGAGGATCAGTTTTATTTGGTTGATGAAAAATCTGCGATAGTTATTTCTACAATGAGAATTGCCGGAAACATAGTTGCCAAGGCAATTATTTCTTTGAAAAAAATCAACTAAATCATGCATAAACATATTTTTTTCTCTTACGCTTTTGATAATGACAGCAACGCACACAAGCTTCACAATGCAGAAGTGGCGCAAGAGTTAAAAAATGATGGCTTAGCATGGATTCATCTTGATGGCAATAGCGCTCTATCTAAAAAATGGCTAGAGCGCGAGGTTTCTTATCTTGATCACCTTATTATTGATGCGCTTTTTGCTGAAGAGGCTCGCCCAAGAATCATTGAATTTGAAAATGGCCTATTAATAATTTTGCGCGGGATCAACCTTGATGCTACGCCTGAAGAGTTAGAAGACATGGCGTCCATTCGTTTGTGGGTTGATAATTCGCGGATTATTTCTATTCAAAAACGCAATTTTAGTGCTATTTTTAATGTTGCCAAAAAAATTGATGCTGGCAAAAAAATTAAAACCTCTCCAGAATTTTTGTATAATTTAATTTATGAAAATTTATTACTAATTTCACCAGAAATCAACAAACTCAATGATGAAATGGATGTTGTTGAGTCTAAAATGCCTCAAAATGACTATGATAACAGGTCTTTGCGTGAGTTGGTAACCTCTATTAGAAGAAAGGTTGCAATTTTTAAACGCTATATTCTTCCGCAAAAAGATGTTTTATCTCATCTAAAATCGCATGATAGCGATTGGATTAACGATTGGGCGAGAAGACATTTTCAAGAAAATCACGATCACATTACTCATATAATAGAAGAGTTAGATGAGGCGCGTGACCGCTCGCAAATTGTGCACGAAGAAATTTCTAATGCTATAGCCGACAGACTAAATCGCAGTATGTTTAAAATTTCTTTGATTGCTTCAATTTTTATGCCACTTGCCTTTATTGCTGGATTATTTGGGATGAATGTAGGTGGAGTTCCTGGTGGCGACAATCCTGATGGATTTTATATTACTCTATTTTTTATGATTGTCTCGCTTGGAATAATTTTGCTGATCTTTAAAAGAAAAAAGTGGTTTTAGATTTTAGCAAAATTAAAACCCATCAATAACAATCACCTATATTTTATTAACAATTTTTGAGCGCAGCCTCAATGCTGGAACGACTTGATGGTCTAAATTTTTTTTCTACAAAAACAAATTTTTCTAAAAAATAGCCGCTTAGCTTTAATCCGTCACGCAAATGCTCATACTCAATATTGCCGCTATTACTAAAATCTGTAAGCAAAAATGGTGGCAGCTTTAATAAAAGATTTTCATATGGCTTTCCGATATCAAGCGAAACGGCTCGCGCTGATTTTGGTGAAACAAAAACTAAATCAATAACTGAATTTGTAACCGCACAAGAAGAAAGATCGAGTCCATATCCCAGTGTCTTCAAAATTTTTAATTCAATTTTGATGTAATCACGAATAAAACATTTTTTACCTTCTTGATCTTGATAAATTTTAAGCAAAAAATCATGAATTTTAACAAAAAGATTAAGATGATTTTCGCGCTCTAAAAAACAGTTTTCTATTATATAAAATAGTGAACTGCAACAGCTTAGCTTGAGGCGATCAAAAATTATTTGTGCCGCAAAAGATTTAATTAAATCAGGATAGTAGAAATGCCCTAACCCCTCTTCATTTCTAGATCGCCATTCAAAAGAAATTAGATTGCCGATTTGAAAAATTGCTTGATTTTTTTTAGATTTTGGCGCGCTAACAAAACCAGAGTAAATTCCATGATTTTGTGTAAAAATTTTTACAATCGCAGAATTTTCGCTGTAACTTTTTTGACTAATAATGATTCCAATATCAGTGAACTTCATTTTGATTGATATTTATTTTTTTACAGAATCTTTTAAAAATTCTGAC
>Ga0049081_10000661_pt1 | contig 13090 bp, 14 predicted proteins | sample GreLakmeER78MSRF_FD_66717 | JGI IMG/M metagenome (GOLD analysis project Ga0049081, IMG submission 66717) | Freshwater lentic microbial communities from great Laurentian Lakes, MI, USA - Great Lakes metaG ER78MSRF | ecosystem: Environmental > Aquatic > Freshwater > Lake | place: Great Lakes...
TCAACCTCGTCAATCCCGTCAAACAAAAGGCCGCTCAAACCGAGCGGCCTTTTTCATGCTAGCCACAACTACTATCCCTCGCGGTCATGGCGTTGCTTCGCATACCACACCAGCTTCTCCATCAGCTCCCGCGACTTCCGCGCCTCACGTGCCGTCACATACACAAAGTAAGGCATCAGCACCGTCAGCACCAGCAGCGCCACCACCGCCAGCACATAAGCCGCGATCACGCCCACACCCACCGCGCTCGCCAGCCTCGAATAGCCCATCAGCACCCCACCCAAAGACAGCGCCGCCAAAATCCAAAAAAGAAAAGCCTGCTCACGTTTCGTCATACCGAAACGAAGAACCAAGAACAAAGCACCGTCAAGGCCTCAGCGCCCAAAAACGCAGCGCCTCCGCACGCGTCTTCAGTGCCCGGTAATGCCGGTGCAGCATCGCCGCGCTCTCATGCCCCATCTGCGCCTGTAGCTTCGCCTCATCCTGGAACATCGCGTAATGCATCGAAGCATATGTATGCCGCAGCGCATTGTGCGGCCACACCCCATGCACCGCCTTTACGGCCGCCTCCTTCACACGTTTCTCCCCGGTGCCCACCGCCCAGCCCATCGAGCGCCGAAACATCCGCCACCGCGCATCCCACCACTTCCCGCAGATCACACCCTGCCTCTCGGCACGTGGCACCGTGCTCAGCCACGCCACCGCCTGCGCACTCAGATCCACCACACGCCGCCGCCTCGTCTTCGCCTGGCTCCCCGCCACAATCACCGTCCGCCCCTTCAAATCAATCGCACTCCAGTCCAGCCGCTGAATCTCCGCCGGCCGCAACCCACCCAGCAAACCCAGCACCACAAAGCACATCATCTCCGGCCTCTGCCTAGCCCCCTGCAGCAGCCCCTCACACTGCCCCACCGACAGCGTCCCGATCTCCTCATCACTCAACCGCGCCTTCGCGATCCCCTCCGCCGGATTCACCCGCGCAAAGCCCTCAGCCACCGCCCAAGAAAAACACGCCCGCACATCCCCCGCATAATTGTTCCTGGTCTTCGCACTCCAGCCCGAAGACCGAAGCCAAAGCTCCACCTCCTCACGCGAAACCTCATGCGCCAAACGAGTTGGCAGACACCGCACCAACGAATGAAGCGACACCCCCAGCTGTCTGCAATAGCGCGCACTACAGCCATCACGCTCCCGCGCATCACGAAACCTCTCCACCATCTCCGACAGCAGCAGCTCCTGTTTCATGAGCTTCCCGTGAAGCAAAAAGAAATCCACAGCCTGCAGCAGTGAAGCCCCCACAGCCTGCAAACGTTCCCGTGCCAACACAATTTCCGCCATAGCAGCGCCCGTGAGTTCACCGGCCATGCTACCATGTCGCTCCCGCGCCCCCCGTGCAGCCCGCAAAGCCCGCTCCGCCGCCTGCGCCGAATCATAAGAGCGCTGCACACGCCGTCCGCCTACCATGCCCAGATCGAGCTGATAGCTCACCCGCCCCGAAGGCAATTTTCTCGCACGCACTTTCACACCCCAAGCTTGCCCCCACGTCACGCCCACGTCACGCATTTTTCGTCTAAATCAGTCTTTTTGAGTCCTCTAAGGTCTTATTTACCCGTCTTACAGCCCCTCTTGAGGTGTGTGCCTGAGACAGGACTCGAACTCTACTACGGCGATGGCTTTTCAGGCATCGGCTTCGCGTGTCACGCTTGCGTCACGTTTTCAAGAGCTGCGTGACATCGATGGCGAGGACCTCGACGAGTCGGGGCCGAAGTGGGGATGTTGGCGCTGGATGAGCGATTTACTTCCACTCGATCACATACCCTTCAAAGGCCTCGCCCTGGCTGATGCCGTGGTTTTGGGTGAACCAGGCGGAGAGGTCAGGCCAATCGAGGAAGCCGTCGCGCTTGGCGAAAATGTCCAGCTCTTGAGGAGAGGTGATCATGCGGCCGTCATAGACGAGGCCGAGATCGCTGGTGCGTTTATAGATCCGCACGGGACGGGAGCTGGTGCAGGGGCGGAGCCGTCCGAGCTGCTTCTGTTTGCTTCGGTAGGGTTTACCCTTCCAGGCTCGCAGGCTGAGGATCTCGCCAGGCACGGGCGGAGGCTTTGGCTTCTTCGCGGCTTTGGATTTGCCACGGATGGTGGTCGTTTTGCTGCCATCGCGGATGGATGGGTGAAAGCGGGGCTGGAAGGTGAGGACTCTCATGCCAGTGCCTCCGCGAAGGTGAGGGCTTTGTCCCAGCGGTTGACGAGGCCTTTCCAGAACTGGGCGCGGGCTCCGACGGGTGGGGCGATTTGGCGTTCGTAGTGCTCGCGGGCGGCCCGCAGACGTTTGAGGAGGGCGCGGCGGTCATCCTCGGCATTGGAGGCGGCGAGGGTTTTGGGGCCGACGTGGCCATCGACGGTGACCTGGAGCGCGATTTGCAGGATCTTCGCTGCGCCGCCGGGGCCGCGATTGAAGGCGCAGTCGCGAAGGAATGCCTCGATGCAGCTCCAGCGACTCCACGGCGCGACGAGGTCGGTGTAACTGCAGATGTATTCGATGGCGAGGTTTTCGGCGACGGCGTGTTTGCCGCCGTTGATGAGGTCGCGGAGGTAGTCGGCCTGGCGCGGATGGTAGCGGTCGTTGATGCCTGCGATTTCGAAGGTGCCGCCGCCGTCGCCTTTGGGGAGCTTGTAGATGGCGAGACGGCCTTTGGGATCGCGACGGGCTTCGCTGTTGACGATCCATTGACCGATTTTGAGCTGGTAGGCGGGACGAGGTGCAGGGAGGGGCATGACCGCTGGCTGGTGTCAAAAAAACGGCCTCGCCGGATGAGGGCGAGGCCGTGGGAGTGTCGTGGCGACTTTGGGAGGCAGCTCCCGCTGCCTATGTGCGTGGTGTATGGGTAGATAAATTTACGGCTGCACGGGCTGCACGCTGACGGGCTGTTTGGCGTCGGGCTTGGTGGCTTTGTTGATGCCGTCGAGGACGATGGGAGCGGCAGCGTTGGCGGCGGCGGCTCCGGCTTCGAGGGCGGTCTTTTTCCAGTCAAAGCCTGTGCAAGCGGAGAGAGCGAGGGCGAGGGCGAGGAGGGTGAGCAGTTTCATGGTGGAGTGGCGGGTGATTTAGTGCGGGGCTGAGTCTTGGGCGCGGTGTCAATCCTTCTTCTTTGGCGAGACGCGGTCTTCGAGGCGTTGGACTTCGCGGGCGGCGATGCCGTCGGCGCGGCGATAGAGCTGGCCGGTGAAGGGCTTGCTCAAAACGTAGGCGAGGCAGGCGATCACGCCGCCACCGGCGAGCTGAATGATGGGCTTGATGCTGAGACTGGCGAGCGCCGGATGGACGATGGCGATGATTTGAGGGGCGAGGGTGCCACAGAAAAGAGCGACGATGCTGCGACCGATGACGATGCGCCGCGTCTCGACCTGGGGATTGAGCATGATGATGCCGCCGCTCATGATGAGGGCTCCCAGAAAGGGCAGCAGCAGCAGCTTGATTTCGGCGAGTTGATCGGCGCTATCTGCCGAGCCGAGGATGACGGTGCTGGCAGCTGTGGAGAGGCCGAGGACAGCGAGGACGACGGAGTCGAGAACGTGATGGAGGTGTGGTGTCATGAGGAGATGAGGAGATGGGGAGATCACTGCGGGGTCACGGTCTGCACGTCGTCGCCGTTGAGTGCGGTGATGACGAAACGAGCGCGGAGGGTGGTCTGAGTGAGGCTGGAGGCGGCGTTGGCGCGGAGGAGCATGTTGTTGCCGCTGGTGGAGACGTCGTAGGTGACGGTGAGTGTGCCTGCGCTGGCTGCGGTGGTGCCGTCGGTCTGGGTGCAGGTGGCGGTGACGGTGCCCGCTTTGTTGACGGCAGCGAATCGGACTTCGGTGGTGAGCGCCTGGCAGTCGGTGCCGTCGCTGGCCCACACGGTGACGGTGGCGGTGCCGCCGGTGACTTTACCACTGGCGAGGGCGATGCTGGCGATGCTGGTGGCTGTGGACTCGGTGAGGTTGACGAAACGTCCGACGGCGCGGCTGCGCTCCTGCGTGGCGTTGGCGGCGCTGCCACTGCTGCCGCTCATAGAGGTGATGGTGACCACGTCCCCGCCTGCGCCGATGCCGGTGGATTTGCTGCCACCGAGAGTGAGGTTGCTGGCGGCGATGTTGGTGCCACTGCCGTCGGCGGTCTTGACCGTCTGGCTGACGGGCGTGGCGCTATCGAGTCCGATCTGGAGGACGCCGGCCGTGGCGTCGTCGGAGAGCGTAAAGTAGGTGGTGGCGGCCGTGGCGTTGGTGGCAGTGAAGCGCCCGACGCTGCTGTCTGTGCGGGATTGCCAGTTTGCAGGGCCACTGATGGCAGGACCGAATTGAGCGATGAGAGTGACCGTCTGCCCTCCAGCGCCGGTGATCGTGATGCCGTCGGTTCCACTGCTTGATGATGCGAATGTCAGGTTGCTCGCAGAGATGCGGAGGCGCTGAGTGCCAGCGATGGCCACGGCGATTTGATCGGCAGCGGAGCGGTAAAAGCCCGTGGCGGCGTCGCCGAGGGTGAGTGATGGAGCTCCGACGGCTCCGGCGGGGAGGGTTTGCACGCCGGTGAAGGTGTTGGCGGCGAGGGTGGCGACATCGGCATCACTAAGGGCGGCATTGAAATTAGCGAGGCTGGGCGTGCCGAGCCAGGTGCTGACGCCGCTGCCGAGTGTCTGCTCGCCAACATTGGCACCGCTAGTGAGGAGGCGGCCACTGGTGCCGCCAGTGATGGCGGTGGAGCCGATGGTGAGTCCGGTGCTGATGGTTTGATAGCTGCCGTCGTCGCGGATGAATTTGGTGCCGTCGGGCGTGCCGGTGATTGAGAGCTTGGAGATTGGGATGGAGCCTGCGAGCATGGCGGCGGTGACGGTGCCGGTGTCGAGGTTGCTGATGAGCGTGGCGGGGGACCCTGCGGTGCCAATGGCGGGGATGAGGACGCTGTGAAGGCTGCTTGGCGTGGCGAAACCGAGTGTGGTGCTGAGCAGGCTGGGCACAAAGGCATGGTAATAAACGGCACTGGTGTTGCCAATGACGAGCTGAGGATCGTTGCTCAACAGTCCGTTGCTGCTGACGACTTGGAAGGTTGTCGAAGCGATGCTGCCCGCGCTGCTGAATTTGGCGAGCTTGCCGCTGTCGGCGGTGCCAAAGCCGCCGGTGCTGGTGGCGGTGAGCGGGTGGTAGGTGCTGGCGGCGACAGCGGCGGTGATGGAGTCGGTGATGCCGTAGCCTGCGAGGGTGGTGGGCTTGCCGGTGATGTCGGACCAGGCTGGCGTCGCTGTGATGCCGGTGATGGTGGAGCCTGCAGCGGCGACGAGGGTGCCGCCGCTTTCGATGGTGAGCGTTTTGCCGGAAGGGACTTTGAGGGACTCGATGAGGCGGTTGTTGGACGTGTTTTTGAAGACGGTTCCGGTTTGGGCGGTGGCGGACAGAACGGACAGAACGGACAGAACGGCGAGTAGGTAGGTGCGCATGGTGATGATGTTGATGGGAAAATTTTAGGCGATCTTGATCCAGACCAGGTCTTCGTCGTCGTCGGGGATGACGTAGCCGGTGCCGTCTTCGGTTTCGGAGGTGCGAGTCTTGAGCATCCAGGACTCTGGGAGGTCGTAGGTGCCGTCGTTGATGACGAGCATGACGAGGCTGCGCAGATCGAGGCTGGTGGTGGCGATGCCGTCGAGCTTGGTGGCACCGCCGCCGGTGCGGCCGGTGACGGCAGGGTAGTAGCGATTGACGCGATCTGAGAGCCAGGCCTCCGCACCTTCGAGGACGATGGGGCTGCCTGCCTCTGGCAGAGCGAGCGGGCGCTGAACTGTGGCGGAGAGGAGGTTGTCGGAGATGTAGGGCGTGGCGGCCTGGCCGGTTCGCCACCAGTGCTGCTCGATGGAGGCGCTGATTGATTTGGTGGCCGCTGCCGTGAATGCGGTGGTCAGCGCATCCGTGTGGAGGATGAGATCGGCCTCATACCATCCGGCGGCGGTGGCGGGCGTGGTCCAGCTCGTCACGTCTGCGAGCACGGTGCCGTCGGTGCCGATGAGGCGGAGGGCGAGGCCGTAGCCGGTGGGGAGCAGCTCGGCGGTGCCCGTGCGGAGGAACTGGAGGCGCATCAGCTCCCGACTGCGCCACTTGAGGGGTATTTGGCTCGGCTGCGTTTCGGCAGGGGTGAGCACGTTGGTGATGAGGTCGTAGTTCCAGTCCACGCGGTGGGCGCGGTGTCAAAAAAGCAGGGACCGTGATGACGGGATTGACCGGAGGGACGTGGGGCTCAGCCTTCCAGCGCACTGGCCCATTTAGCAGCATTGCGCTGACGCTGGGCGGCGGTGAACTGCGGAAAACGCTCGCCGTGGCCACGGGCGATGCCTGCGAGCTGCAGGCGGACCTGGACGGCGAGACGGTGAGTGCCAGCGGTTCGCGTGATGGCTAGGGTGGCGTTGTCGCGGATCTCGACGCGGCAGAGTGGCCAGACGCTGCGTAGCTCGAGCGCGTGGCGCGGATCGAGCGTGGCGAGATAGCGCGGACTGATGGGCTGGATAATGGCGCTGGTATGTGCTGGGATGACGACGTCGATGAATTCGAGAAACTCGAAACGTGGCGCTTCGAGGACGTGAAAGGCGCGGTATTCGACCGCGCCGGCGGGCGTGGTGATGGGGACGATGGCGAGCTTTTGACCGGGGGGGCCTGTGATGCCTTTCGGCCCCTGTGGGCCAGGGTAGGCGGAGACGCCTGCGTCGTCACCCGCAGGCCCTACGTCACCTTGGTTTCCCTGGTCGCCTTTGTCTCCTTTTGCTCCCTTGACCCCGTCTGGTCCGGTGGGGCCTTTGGTGGTTTCGGCGTCGCCTTTGTCGCCGGGATCGCCCTTTGGGCCTTTGTCGCCTTTGTCGCCGGTTTCGCCGATGAAGTCATTCCCCTTCGGCCCTGCGGGGCCGGTGGCTCCTTCGATCCCGACGGGACCCGTGTCGCCCACTGCACCGACGGCAGGCCGCAGGTCGTAGGTGATGCGGCCTGTGCTGTCAGCCGCGACGGTGCCGATGTTGGCGTTTTTGATGAGACCGCTTTTTGTGAGCCACCCCAGCCACTCGACGAGTTCAGTGACGAGAGAGAGTCCGCTGGTTTTTCTGAGGCGGTAGACGGGCGGTTTCATGTGGCGTGAAAGGCGGCGTAGAAGGCTTCATTGGCAGCGACCTGGGCTGGCGTCCATTCCCGGTTGCGAGCATGGAGGTGGCCGCGACGTGTGCCGATTAGAGTGATGACGATGTGCAGTGCGGATAGTTGTGGTGTGATGCTGAGGTGAATGTGTCCGCCTTTGATCTCACCGTCCACACGCACAGGCAGTGAGGGGAGTGCGGAGGTGATGAATACATCTACCTCGCAGGCAGCGAGGTAGATGGGGTCGATGAGCACTTTGCAGTCAGCACGGCGCGGCGGGACGGTGACGCGGATGATTTCTTCAAAGAGCACGTCCCGCGCCTCCTGGGCCATGAGTCCGAGGTTGCGTGGGCCGACGGCGAGGATGGCGGTTTTGCTGCCGGGTGGGCCTTGGTCACCCTTTTCACCGTCGGGGCCGCGTGGACCAAATGAGTCTGCGCCAGCGGGGCCCATGATTCCGTCGATTCCTTTGTCGCCCTGGTCGCCTTGGTCGCCCTGCTCATTGGAGTCGGCACCTTTGTCGCCGGGTGGACCGTCGTCGCCTTTGTCGCCGACGTCGCCGTCGTCACCTTTGTCGCCGCGCTCGCCACGGGCCCCGGGGAGATTTTCACCGGGCGGTCCGACGCCACCTATGCTGCCACTGGCACCCGCTGGGCCGGTGCTGCCTTTGGGTCCGCGCTGGAGCCAGTTCACCCATGTGCCACCGCCACCGACTTCACACATGCCGCGAATGTTACCCCGCAGCTCAAAGCCAAGGTGGGCAAAGAGCCAGGTGATGATGCGGCGGAGGTCCGTGCTGCGCAGCAGCACGCCGCGTGGTCGTGGTGTGGTCATGCTGGTGATGCGCGGTGGGCGGCGGCGTAAAAGGCGCGGTTGTTTTCAAACTGCTCACGGGTGCAGAGTGCGAGCCGCTTGTCTGCAAAGTCGCGGTGGAGTCCAGCGACGGTGAGGGTGATGAGCGTGCCGTCCGGGGGCGGCGGCTGACAGCGTGCCGCGACCCATGTGCGGCCTGTGGACTGACCCACCTCTGCACCGATGAGGCCTGTGTAGTTTTGGATGACGGCGTGCTGGGCGAAGATGCTGCGCGGCGCACAGCAGGCGAGGAAGTCCGGGTCCAGAAAAGCGACGGCAGTGCCACCGACGACGGGGATGCTGACGTGGTCTTTGAACCACGACTCCGTGCCTTCCAGTGCATGCATGCCGATGATGCCGTGCTGCGCGGTGACGACGAGGGCGGTCTTGGTGGGGTCGCCGTCTTCACCGGGGTCACCGTCTGGGCCGGGGTCGCCCTCCACACCCTCTTGAGGCTGGCCGTCTGGACCCTTGGGGCCGGTGTCGCCCTTGATTCCTTTGATTCCGTTGATTCCTTTGGGTCCGTTGTTTCCGGGGGGGCCGGTGATGATGTTGCCACGGGGGCCTTTGGGGCCTTTGGTTCCCTGCTGTCCGGTTTGGCCGGGGTCCCCTTTGGGAGCGGGGCCGGTGGCTGCCTCTCCCTGCGGGCCTGCGCCGCCTGTGGCTCCCTGTGGCCCCTGGTCGCCGGTGGGGCCTTTGGGTGCGTCGGACTTGAGCTTGATGAGGTCTGCGCCTGCGCTGTGTGTGGCGCGGTCGATGCCGTCGATGAGGACTTCACCGCCGAGGGTTTCGGTGACGAAGGCGATGATGCCGGCCAGCGTTTTTCGCCGCACAAAGAAGGTGCGCAGAGCGAGGGTGAAGGATGGACGGCGGGTTTGCATTCAGGTAACGATCACGCGAATGCGGATTGAAAATTGAAGATTGGAAAATGGAGATTGAAAAATGCGATCACTCACCCGGCGTCGTGGCGCGTTGGTAGCCGATGGTGACGGTGGTGAGGTAGAGGCTTTGACCGGGGAGCTGCTCCGACTGCACATTCATGAGCCGCCAGCCACTGGGGAAATGAATGGTGTCGGCACTGCCATAGAGGCCGATGACGCTGACGCTGGGGGCATCCGTCGGCACCCACTGAATGCCGGTGCCGAGCATCCAGGTCGGGGGCGAGTTGGGGCTGATGTAGGTGATGGTGACGGCGGCCTGCGGCAGATCAAAAGCGACCTTGTTTTCGAGCGTGTAGGCAGTGCTACCGGCATAGGTGAGGTTGTCGTCATCCGGGCCGGAATAGACGCCCGCGTTGATGATGGCGGCGCTGAAATCCTGAACATCCAGCGCCTGCGCCGTAGCGCTGATGGTGCGCACCGGGAGCTTCACCTCGCCTGCGACCTGGTTGAGTCCCATGAGTTGGAGGTCGAGGTGATAGTAGCCGGTGAGGCCGAGCGCTTCAGCTTCGAGGCAGCCGCGTGCTTTGCTTTTGCGGCGGTCAGTGATCCACAGGCGCTCATAGCCCAGCACGACAGGGGTGAGTGTGCCGTCGGTGCCGTCGCTGCTAAGCTTGATCAGTGGGACCAGCGTGGAGTAACTGACAATGTCCGTGGTGAAATCAATGGCGGCACCGCCAGCGGTCGCGGCGAGCTTCAGCGTGTCGGTCGTTTTGTCGCGGACGTAATAGACCGTGAAGACGGTGAGACCGGCCCCGCCTTTGAGGATGGGGCAGGTCACTGGATCTCCATCATTCATGCCATGCGCGGTGCTGGTGATGACGTTCGTGCTGGCGACGCCGGTGATGTATTTGGTCTGCGCCGCATTGGCCAGCATGAGTGTGTCCGCCCCCAGTCGCTGAATGAGGTAGCGCGTGCCACTGGTGCAGCCACCGAAGCCGCTGGCAAAGGTCAAGTCGGCGAGCTGTCCACTGACGAGGCCGTGGGCCACTTTCGTGAAGACTTCGTCATCCGCCTCGCCACTGACGCCGGTGCGGGGCGTGTCCATGATCTGGCCGCCCTTGAGGTAGTGGGCGGCATTCGGCGTGGAGGTGTAGATTTGGCGCTGCACCACGTCCCAGCCGCGAGAGGGCAGGTCCTCGTCGTGGGCGAGGATGATGGATGTTCGATCGTCAGCGATGCCTTCGGCTGCGAGGCGGAGCTGCCACACGGGGCCGTCTGGCCGGACGGAGCGCTCGACGATGCGCATGTTTAGGTAGTCAGCGCTGGGGACGGAGCCGAGAGGGTAATCCGTCTTCGTGGTGGTCTGCACCTCGAAATTGATGCTCTGCACCTCCTGGGAGCGGTCCTCCAGATCAGGGAAGCGGGTGTGCATGTTGGCGGTGCCATGCTCCTGGTAGTGGGCGATCATGTTCGGGGCGGTGGTGAGGTTTTGAGTTTAAGACGCGTCCAGCAGGGCAGCGGCGAGCTTGGCGGGGCTTTCCTGCAGCAGCTCGACCATGCGGGTGAGGAGTGAGGTGGTGGCGTCGCCACCGCCGGTGCTTTTGCCGGCATTGGCAGCGGCCTGGTCTTGCAGCGGATTTTGCTGGCCACGCTCCCAGGGCGGGGCGCTCTGCTGCAGCCGGTCAAAGGCGCTGGGGGTGCGTTGCAGCCGGTCAAAGTCACTTTCGGTGCGCTGGAGCTGGTCAAAGGCAGAAGAGCCATCCCGCGCCCGTTGGTCGTAGTCGGAGACCCGTGCCTTGGTGCTGCCGTCCCGGCGGCTGCGGATCTTCCGCACGCCGGCGGCGCGTTCCTCCATGTCGCGCATCTCAGTGGCCTTGGCGTCCGCCTCTTTGAAGCTCATGCCATTTTCCCGCATGAGCTGCTCCCGCCGTCTGCGGATGGCGATGCCGCGCTCGACGGCGTAATCGTCATTTTTGCGCAGGGTGCCTTTGGCTTTGAGGAGATTGTATTCATCCATGGCACTCATCACGGCCTGCTTCCGCTGGGCATTGAGATGGGCGGCGTGCTCAGCCTCCCGCTTGGCGGATTCGACGGCCGCCTTGCGCTCGCTGTTGTATTCACGCATGGCTCCATTCAGCGTGATCTGGGCATGCACGCGGCGCTGCTCAGCGGCGAGGATCTTCCCAGCATCGGGCACGAAGTCGGCACGCAGGGCTTTCTCTTCCTCGACAGCGCGGTTGAGGTCATGCTGCAGCGCTCCGATTCTTTTTCCGATCGGCATTTCCTCCAGCGCGGCGCGGCGTTTTTCGTCGTCGAGCTGCCGCTGCTGGGCGGCGAGTTTTTCGGCGTCGCTAAAGGCCTCGTCGAACTGCTTCTTGCGAGCGGCGGAGACTTCGACGGCGTTTTTGGCGTAGGCGTCGGCTCGCAGCGGCCCCTGCATTTCAGCGGGCATGTCTTGGATCTCCGCGAGGCGCTTGGCGAGCTTCAGCGTGCGCTCCATGGCATCAGCCTCAGCGCTCTGCCCATCGGCTCGCAGGCGGAGGATCTGGGTTTCTTTGGCGCTGAGTTCGAGTATCTCTTTGAGCAGGCGGGCGCGGCCTTCTTCGTTCTTTTTGGCGAGTTCCGCCTGGATGGCACGCTCGGCATCTTGCTGATTGGTGCCGACGCCGTTGGCGTCGTAGGTGGTCGTGGAGAAAAAGCGGGTAACCGGATCGAAGTAACCCACGGCGGTCGAGGCCTCGCGGAGCTGCTTGGCGCGGGCTCCCATCTTCTCGATTTGTTCGACCATGTCCGTGATGCTGCCACCGGCGGAGATGCGGCGGAGGCTGGCTTCAAAGTTGTTGTTCTCAGTGATGAGGGCGCGGAAGGCTTCTTCCCCGGCCTCCTTGGCTGCATACAAGGCCACGCCCACACCGCCGACGAGACCAGCCACCGCGCCCATGGGGCCAAAGGCACTCAGGAGCTGCGTGCCCTGCTGCGTGAGGATGGTGGTTATCTTCGTTCCCGCCTGCGCCTGCACCAGCACGTCCTGGAGCTGCATGGAGGCATTGCCGAGGGCAAACTTCCCGCCGCCGCCGCGCTGCGCATTGAGGCTGGTCTTCTGCATGCGCTCGATCTCCTTGAAGCTTTCCCCCGCTTTCCGCTGCGTGTTGCGGGCGATGTTCACGAACTGATCCGCGCCTTTTTGGGCATCGGTATTGTCCCATCCAATGCGGGCGACGGCGTCAGACGATGAGGAGGCGGACATGGGTGGAGCGAGGGAGGGCGAGAGGTTCGCGAGAGCGCGGGTGTCAAAGCCCCCGCTGCTTGCGCCATTGCTCCAGCCAGCGGGCCGTCTTGCTGCCACGGGCGTCCAGCCAGGTGCAACGCAGGCCTTTGCGCACCCAATGGGCGTGGATGAGGCTCCAGCCACGCGGGAGGCTGATGTGCCAATCGACCTCGGCGAGCGTGGCAGAGGGGAAAGCGGCGCTGAGCAGACCGGCATAGCTGGCCTCAAAGCAGGGGACTGCGCCAGGCTCCCCCCGGCCGCCGGTGGCACGCACGCGAGCCCGCACCAGGAAGGCCATGCGACGAAGACGACGCACCAGCTCGACGGCCGCGCGGTTTTCGGAGCGGGAGACGTTTTCATCGGCCCAGGCTTCGGCGGCGTCGATGAGATGCGCGGGGGCTTTCTGCAAGGCCTGCGCTGGCGTGGCGAGGAGGTAGAGCAGGCGGATGGTCTCGACGATCTCCCGCCGGATGGAGCGGCGATCTTCCGCGCCGGGCATGTCGTGATCGAGAAGCTGCCGCCACAAGGCATCCCGCGCCAGGCTATGCGGATGCAGGGACACCCCGCGCCATTGCGGGACGAAGTGCCAGGCCTCCGAGCGTTCCTTTTCGAGCGCTTCCGCCTTCGCCTTCGCCGCTGGCAGGGCCGCGATGATCACCGGCTCGGCATCCGGCAGCGCAGGCCTTGCGATGAGACGGGCAGCGGCTTCGATGGGGATGGGGGAGAGCATGAGGACCGTGGTGACTGGATTGACCGGATTGACGGGTGGCGAACTGCCGCTGCACCGAACGGCGCTCGCTCAGGCTCACTGGTCGGTGAGCTCTTTGTTCTCTGAACTGAATGCGGCGGCGTGCTTGATCGCCACACATTCCGAGCACGCATAGTATTCAGCCTCTTGAGTGCTGCCGGGATACGCGCCAGCCATCATCACCCATATCATCTCCCC
>Ga0049081_10000662_pt1 | contig 13078 bp, 15 predicted proteins | sample GreLakmeER78MSRF_FD_66717 | JGI IMG/M metagenome (GOLD analysis project Ga0049081, IMG submission 66717) | Freshwater lentic microbial communities from great Laurentian Lakes, MI, USA - Great Lakes metaG ER78MSRF | ecosystem: Environmental > Aquatic > Freshwater > Lake | place: Great Lakes...
GAATTAGAGAAAGTTCAGTCGTATTTAAGAGAGCAACACAAATTAAAGAAACAAATGCAAAAATAAGTTATGGGGAGACATAGTAAAAAATCACATAAGTATTTTGTATATGAAATTGTAAATTCATTGGGAACAATTGAATATGTAGGTGAAACATATAATATAGAACAAAGATATCTAAACCATATTTCAAAATCAGGTAAGTTTTATAAAAGACAAGATATTAGTATACACATAGTTGCTGAGTTTGATAATAGAAAAGATGCTTATGCTTACCAATGTAAATTACAAAATGAATATGGTTGGTCAAGTGATGTAGAAAAATTACAAGTTGAATTAACATGCCCTCATTGCAATTTCAGTTCAATAGGATATGGAATTTATAGAAATCATTTTGATAGATGTAAATTAAAAAAATAAAATAATTTGTCCAAAGTTGTTAACTTCTACTTAACAACAAACCCCCTTCCTTAATTGGTTGGGGGTCTTTTTTGTTTCTTATTTTTCTTATATTCTCCGATTTGGTATATAGATACCAATTTTGTATTTGATGGTCAGGAAGCAGTGTTAAAATTAGGTTGTAACCTATTTTACCTACCTTGTCCTCTATAAGTTTTTTTCTTAGGTGTATGCTTGTTAAAAGATTTCTGTCCATTTAATTGTCCGGACTTTCTAGTCCCAAATGAAACCTTATTGCTATTTACCTTTGAAGCTTTAGCCATCTTTATTTTTTTAATGTGTCTACTAATGTAGAGTCCATATGTGTTGTATCGGTGTGTGTTGAGTCAGTTTTCACTTCGTTACTTACTGCAGTTCCACAACCCCATACTAAAAATGATATTGCCATTACTAATGCAAATGCTGCTAATATCTTTTGTGTTTTTGTTAATGTTGGTAATTTTAATTTCATAATCCTTTGTATTTATTGTTTGATAGATAACTCACTTCAATTTGTAATGAGTTTATGTCTTTTGATAATTGTAAAACTAATTGTCTTAGTTCGTCAATTTGTCTTTGTTGTGCCTCTACTTTCAATTGCAAATCATAAAGATTTGAATTGAATTTGTCCTTTCGGAATAAGTGCATCATTTTATTTTATTTTGATTTTGGATGCCCCTTTGGTAAGAGGTCATAGTCAGTATCATACTTTGGATTTTCAGGTCTACCATTTTTAAGTAGATATAAAAATGCATTCACTCTTGCAAATGCCCATTGTGATGCTGACTTTACTGCCGGACTATGTGAGGTGTTAAATGCACCTAATCCTCTTTGGAATACTGATTTAAGTTGTCCTAATGTTGCATTACCATTTTTTGTATTACTTTCCTTTTCGTTAAATTCTTTCACTTTGTTTTTTAGAGTTTCCTCATCAGCAGCACTTACCTTTGCAGATTTGCCACTTGCATCTCCTTTTGCTGAACCTTCTCCCTTTGGGTCTTTGTTAGGTGTGTCCGACTTTGGTGCTTTTGGACTTTCTTTGATACCACCTCTAGGGCCTACTTCTGCAAGTTTAACAGGTACACAATTTGGTGTTCCATCATCTTTCATACCTATCATTTCATATCCATCCCAACAAGGGTCATCTTTACCTTTAGCTAATAAGTTAATACCTCTAAACTTTGTATCGTATGCCACTCTTGACATTACCTTACTCATTGTGTCAGTTATCTTTGACATCTTATCTTTATCGTATGTACTTTTACAAACTGCATATGCTTGTCCTTCTACATCGTATTCACCTATGACATCACTTATACATCTACTGATATATTTGTCCTCTTGTTCTCCTCCTTGTGGTTTAGGTATTGGCATTTTATTTTAATTAAAATTTATAAGTAAATTGAGCACTTCCTGTAAATGTATGATAAGTGTATGAACCTGTCACAGATACTTCTCCACCTTGTATTGCTGATACATATGAAGCTGAAATAGAGTTAGTTAAATATCTTATAATCACTACACCACTTCCACCTTTTTGACCTGAACCACCTGCTCCACCACCTTTACCATCATCACCATTTGCAGTATCAAATCCACCTCCACCAACACCTGGCGTACCTGCTGCAACACTACCACCATTAGTTCCACCACCGCCACCGGCGTAGAATATTCCATTTAACCAAAGTGAGCCACTTCCACCTCTACCATTCAAACCTACTATACCATTTTGTCCAACTTCAGTAGCTCCACCACCACCACCAAAAGTTATAGGAGGTCCTGGTTGACCTAAACCTGAAGCATTTACTTGTGGAGCTCCGGAATTATTTCCATTTGCACCACCTGCAAAAGCATATGAAAAATTACTTGCTGATACTGAAGAACTTTGTGCTACTGTTAAAGAAGCCGTTGTACCACCTTGACCAATTATAATATCTAAAGTACTTGGAAATGCAACTTGAGCAGATGCGGATACAAATCCTCCACCACTTCCACCTGTTCCATATGGATTAACAGTTCCTACACTTCCTCCACCTACAATTAAGTAATCAATTGACATAGAAGGTGCGGGAGGAGCATTACCTCTTACGAAGCCACGTGTTCCACCAGCCAATGACTCTAGTCTATTACCTATATAATTTATTAAAGGCATATTTTTTATTTTTTATCTTAGTGCTATGATACTTGCAGCGGTTGTAGAAGAACTAACAGCAGCTATTAAACCTGGAATAAATCCTGATGCTGACACAAATGTCAATATAGAACCATCTATTGTTTTAACTGTTACATTACCTACTTCACCAACATACAATCCACCAAAACTTGAAGATGCAGCTAAAAATGCACTGCCACTTAAATATGGTGCAGTTAATGTAGTACCACCTGCGAATTGTCCGTTTTCAACATATGATTGTTGATTGAAAATTTTACTCATTGTTTTTTATTTTTAATTTTTATATTACCTTAAACGTTTGTCCGTTAAATCTACATTTAGATACGGAACTATAATCTAATGTCCTCCAATCTCCACTTAATCCTAATACTTGAATGTTTACCATATCCTCTTGTGATTTCGTTTGAGATGCTGCATCACCTGTATAGGCTGCTGAATCCCAAAACATCCAATAGTATCTATTATTACCTTCCAATGTTTCCCAAGCTACTCTTATAGGATTAGATTGAGATGAAGCAAATAACATTTGTTGAAATTCATCAAATGCAATTTCTTGCATTGCAAAGTTTACTAATTTATTATATACATTGTTACTTGTCATTTCCTATTAATGCTGGTGCAACAATTAAATTTTTCTTTTTCACTTTAGCTATTTGACCTGGATAAGATGAATTGGGTATACTAGGTTGTGATTCTAATTCTTCTTTGTGATAAAGTAATTCACTATCCTCACTATGTATCTCACCTGTCATTAATCTATCCCCTACTTTATGTGTTGGGCCTTCATATAGTTTACCATCTGCTGTATAATGTGGCACACCAGCTTTAGTTTCAGTTAATAAACCTAATTGTCTTAGCTTATTTCTACTCCAAGCTAATCCTGCTTTTCCACCCCAGGAATCATACATGAGCTTTCCGCAGCCGTCTCCGTATGCAGTTGATGTGATTAAATCTCCTTCGTGTCTACTTAGAAAACTATACATTCTCTTTATAGTATCTACTGAAATAGGTTCTCCCTTTGCTAATTGATTTGCTCTTTGTTTTCCAACAGGAGTTCCACAACTACCCCAACCATTCGTATTTGCATACTCTAATGCTCTTTTAGCATTATTCTTTACACCATCTGGATAGTCCGAATAACTTTCCATTTCCATTCTCTTACCTACTTTATATCTACTATCTTTTTTAACTAATGCTTTTATCATTGAAAGAAACATTGTAGCCTCTTCTTCGTTTAAGTCATTTATGTTTTTATCTAAATAAGATATAACTGAATTTTCAATTAATTTATTGGAGAAAATCCCTTCGATTGAAAAACCTTTTATTTTACCATTCTTAACATAATCATTCCAAATAATATCGTCCTGAATCTTAAACATACCCATCCAAGTTCCTTCAGGTACATTCAATCCATAATTATTACTCTTATCTAACTTACCATCTTTAATCCAACTCTCAACTAAGAATATGTTTTTTATTTTAACATCATGTTCTAAAGTTGCTTTATCAGTATACTTTTTCATTAAGTAATTCTGTGCAATTTTCTTAACCGTATCCTTTGTAAAGAATACATGATAAGGTTGTCCTTCACCATCTACTCTTAATATCTTTTTATCAGGTATTAAAATAGGGCCTATTAACATTCTTTGCTCAATATCAACTGATGCAAAGAGTATTTGCTCTTTGTCAAAATAAACAAAATCAGATTCTATTGCAGGATTCTCTACTAATGAAATAGCAAATACCTCATCGGTATCATCTTCTATTCTAAGTTCGTATAATAAATCTTTCATATTGTAATAACATTAAAGTATTCAAAAATTGTTATCCACCACTAAATGTTGCTGCTCTCGAAGTTCTTCTATCTAATGCCTGTTGAGAACTAACATCACCACTTACTACATATGCTTTCAATGGAGCTTGTGTTTTATTTAGTGTTTCTGCTAATTGAGTATTTGGATTTTGCCCACCCATTGTTTGTATTTCAGGTGCAGCAGTTCCTGCAACTCTAGGTGCAGTTGGCATTGCTGTTGCTGCTCCTGCACTAGTAGCACCTGATGTTCCTGATGAAGCACCTGGTTGTGAATTAATTTGTGCTATTGATTTTACTGCTGATGCTATCGTTGATGCAATACTTAAACCTGCTGATATAGTATTGATTGCTACCCATGGCATACCCGCCGTTAACGGAGATGCTGCAACTGATTTAGCATTTGCTATTGATGTTTGTGCAATGATTTGACCTATTGCTGCAGCTTGTGATATTACTATACCTGCAATTGCTATTGCTTTATTTTTACCTGCTAATTGACCTAACAAATTACCAAATTGTTCAAACAAACCTAAGTAAGCCATATTGATATCATGCTTAGCTTGCATTGCAGCCTTCTCAGTTTCAATTTCTTGGTTTGTTATATTCTTTCTTTCATCAGCATACTTCTTTTTAATTTCAGTTTTTTGAAATTCAGTAAGGTCAGCATTGCTTAATTCATTTGTTTCTTGCTCAGCTAACAATTCTCTTTTTTCAGCTAACCTTTCTAAGTCTTGTTCAAAGTCTCCTTCTATTCTTGCATTCTCTGCATCTAATGCTTCTATTTGAGATTGTAATCTAGTTGCAAGTATTCCTCTTTCTTCTTCTGCTAATTCTTTCTTTTTTTCAACTTTATACTTTTCTAAATCAATTTGAGCATTAATAAAATTTGTATTATTTGCTAATTCTTCATTAGTTAATAATTGAACTTGAACTGCATTATTTTTACGAACTTCAAATAATTTATTTTGATATTCAGTTTCAGTTATTTCACCTTTTGCAACTCTTAAATTTAATTGTTGTTCTTGTAATGCTAAAGTATCTTCGTATTCTTTTTTCTTCTTTTCTAATTCTTCTTTACTATACTTAGCATTAATATCTGTTAGTTCCTTTTGTCTAGCTTCTTCAATTACTTTTGTATCTTTACCATATTGTTCAGCTAATACCTTTAACTTATTATATTTGTCATTTACACTTTTTTCTTCTTTTTCTCTAGCACCTAAAGAATTAAGTCTTGCTTCTTCTATTCCTTTTTGAAGTTCTTCCAAATCTCTTTTTCTATCTGCTGCAGTTTTTGAAGATGCTGCAGAATTTGAACTAGCTAATGCTTGATTCTTTTTATCATTTATTGCAACCTCTTTTTCTAATCCATTTAATGCAATTGCTTCTCTAGCATCAGATTCATCTTTACCTAACTTTGTTAAATTCTCTAAATTCTTTTCTAATAATTTAGCTCTCTCTTCATCACTTATCTTTGCATACTTTCCTTGCTTATTAGCTAAATCTTTTTGTACTTGCAATGCTGTACTATTAGCAGATTTAATTGTATTATATCTTTGTTGTAATCCATCAGCTTCAATTTGATTTAATTCTTCTTGACTCTTATTTGCAATCTTAGCCTGTAATAATTTCTTTTTATTTTCAAAATCTATTTGACCTAAGTTTGCTGCTAATAATTCATTTTGTCTTTTAATTGCATCTGAAAAATCATCTGCTGCTTTTTCTGCTTTCTTAGAACTATCAAAGTAATCCATTAAAGAACTTACAACAGTACCTAATAATACTACTAATGCACCTATACCTGTTGATATTAATGCAGCTGATAATGCTTTTGCTCCAATTGCTGCAGCACCTTCTGCAATACCTAGTTTAACAAACGATGCTGCTAAAAAGTTATTTACAGTTGTATATGCTTTTGTAATACCTGTAAGTTGACCAAATCCTTTTACTACATCAACTAAGTCTTTACCTAATTCAACAAATGATGCTTTAATATCTGTTATTTTTAATCCACTAAATTGTTTTAATGTATTAACTGCACCACTTACTTTATTACCAATTTCTCCAATAGGGCCAGGTAATTGACCTAATACTTCTGTAAAGTTAGACGCACCTGTTTTAGCAGACTTGATTGCATCTTCTGTATCATTGATTTGTTGTTGTAATTTAGCAAACTCTTCCGAGCCGGCAGCAGTATCCCTCAATTGCTTCTTAAGTGCTTTAAGTTGGGCAATAGATGGTTCTACGTCTGTTTCAACATCTATTTTTACTTTTATTTTCTTGTCTGCCATGTGTGTCTTTTTATTTTATACCAAACATCTTTCCATGTATTAGGTAATTGATACTTACCTTTAGCTATTTCAATTCGTTCTGATGCGTTTTTGTATTCATCTAATTTCAGAAGTTCTAATATATTTTCTAACATAACTTAATAACAATTTAATTTGTTTCTATTATTGATTACTTACCATCCAATACATCAGGAATAATAGGCCCCAATAGTTGAAGATTACATTCTCCTGTTTTAAGTGAGTAATCGTTTATTGCTCTTAAATGCCAATAGTTCCCTCTAAAGTTTACAATATCATTTAACTCCATATGAAAATAATCAGCAAGAGGTATGATAGCTTGACAATTTAATACCCTTGTTACTGGGTTATATAAAAATGAAATATACTTTTCCCAATATGTTGTATAAAGATTTTCAGTTGGTACTTGCCCATATGCTTCACTTTCATTATTAAAAAGTAATGATAAAGAATCTGTTGTTGGAAAACTACCAGTTACTACATTATAATTATCAAAATATGGAAATGCATTTTGTTCTTTACTAACACCCGATGTTGTTAATGACCCACTTTCAATATAATAAGTTTGACAATCAATCAAACCATTATAAAATAATAAACGTGGTAATACTCTTGTAGGTGTATAGTCTGCATTGTTTATGTAAGTTGGTATGTATATTGGTATAATTTGACTCATAATATTTTAATTTTAACAGAAAAATCCTGTTCCGTATCCTATTTCACCTGTTATAAAATTGATATCATACACCTCATTACCACCACCATATGTAAAGTATCTATATCCAGTAATTGGTGTAATAGCATATTGGTCATAGTATGCAATTTGACCTTGTGTAATCATACCATCTGCAGTATACATCTCAATTTCAAATGGTGAGCCACAAGCTGCACCTTGATAAGTTTCACCTGTAAAGTGCTGAGAGCCTGCACTGTATTTTGTTACTGGTGCACTTATACCACTAACACTACCTGACAAACCTGTACCTGCTATTCTAATTAACGGGTCAGATGCAAATGTAGTTTTAACTTCAAATGTACCTTGTGAATAAAAGTTTGTTGTATCTGTATAATAAATCTTTCCGTATTCTCTATTAGCTGCTTTTGCAAATTGTTGTGAAATATAATCTTGGTCTAAACTATCACCAAAGTTTAGTTTATTTACAGCAAAGTTATTTGCCGGTATTACTTCAATTTTTTCATCTAAATTTATATATTTGTTAAAATCTTTTACTTCTCCTTTATTATACCAATTATTAAATGTTTCAACTATAAATTCATTTGGTTTAGTATTATTAGGATAAATTACTAAATTGAATTTCTTTTGCATTCCTGAAATGAAATCAACTAATTTTATACCTGATGTACCAAACGGCATATTTGAAGGTATATCTAAAACTCTACCATCAGCTGCCTGACTGACTTGTTTTATTTGCAAATAAGATTTAGTTGTTGATTCTGGGTCTAGTGTCACCAATGGTTGAACAGTTGGTGGTGCATTATTTGGTGATTGTCTCAATTGAAAATAATAATTACCAACAGGTATACTATCAAACTTAAACTCCGTTTCTAACTGATATGTTGTATTGATACCACCAGTTCTACTTTGTTGTAATTGGTCAAAGAAAAATATATAAGATTGAATTGCACGAGTTGAATGTGGTACCGAGCTACCTGTTTCTAATAATCTCATTTGCCACGTTCCATTTGCTGACAAAGTACCTGGCATATTATTTACAGAGCAACTTACATTGATATTTATATTTAATACTCCTGTTAGATTAGTTTGTTTTTCAACTCTATATGCAGCATTTTGATAAAAGTTTTGTGGGTCAGAGAATTCATTAAACCAAGGTAAAGTTGTCCAACTACCAGATGCCAATGTTATGTCTGTCATTCCACTACCTGATACCGCACCTATTTTAATTTTACCATAAGTTTCCAAATCAACACCTGCATATTCAGGATATTTTAATGAATTATTACATACCATATAAACATCATCTAAAAAACTTTGGTTCATAAATGAAGATGAATATGTATATCCTGCGTAATCGAAGATTGCATCCCATACTGGTTTAACTCTAATTGCAGGTTTGAAGTTTTGAACTGTTAGTGCACCATCCTGGTCATCCATACCAAACAATTCATATTGTCCTGAAGTAAATGCATATCCACTACCATAGTCTGCTAAAGGATAAACTATATCTCCATTGAAAAGACTACCACTCCAACTTGCTGAAATATTATTATAAGAAGATGTGTGATTATATTTTGCAAGAGAAGTTAAATCTGTTAAGTATGCTCTATTGATATCTCTACCAAATGAAGATAAAGAACCATAGATAGTTACATCATATGAATCAATGAACTTATTTGCAATTACATTTACTTTATTTAATTGAATATATCCTTGTGATAAATAAAATCCACCAAAATCAAAATAGCAAGGAACTTTTATATTCGTTGCAAATAGAAATGGATTTGTAATACTAATATCATAAACATGCTCAAAGAAAGCATTGTTTACTTTAGTACCTGGTAATGTAATTTGACGTGTGAAGTCAGCAGGTAAAATACCAATATCAAACAGGCCTGTTACGTTATTAGATAACTTAATATCTTCATCTTTGAATAGGTCTAATTGTTGGTATGGTGTTCCTGCTAATAATCTAAATTGAAATCCTTGTGTTGATATAACTCCCATTATATAATAAGTTTGTAAGCTTGACCTAAATCAAAATCAAATTGATATTGAATTAAATTGTCAACAACTCCTGTTTTGAATACTATATTTTGTGTTCTAATTGTAATTGGTTTTACTAATGCACTTGCTTCGTTATATACCCAATATGCTTCATCGGTTACTAATAATTCTTTTAAGATATCATTATAACTTTCAGGAATCCAAAATGAATTTACTGATATTGATTGTTTAGAATCAACAATATAATTCAATACACCAGAGTCATAATTTTCATAAGATAATGAAGATGCTTCCCAACTTCCTAATTGTGGTTGGTAAGTTCTTTTTTCAGTTTGGAATGATTGTTTATTAACCATATAGAAATTGAAATAATCGAACTGGCCGTACCTATTCTTCCATTTTATTCTTACGTTTGGATACTTTTGTATACATTCTATTGTGTATGTTATTGGCAATCCTAATGCGATAGAACTACTATATGCTTGAGTTGTAAAATAAGTCATTCCACTAGTTGATAATGGAAATCCAGATTGTGCAGGGCCTATTGGATATTGATATATTTGTCCTGATGATGAAAGAGATGAAGAAACAATATAATTTGCAGTTCCTAAATTAGAAGTATAAACTATTTTAGTTGGTACTACACCACCTGCCGTTCCTGCATAAACTCCTGCAGTTCCGTAATTATCTATGAATGCAGATTGAGTTACCGGCCCATCAGTCATTAAAGGCCAATGTGCAGATGCCGATGTTATATTTTGTCCTATTGGTTCTTGGAAAATACCATAACCATCTAATGCTTTATAAGTTTGAGAACGTAGATGCGAACCTGTTATATATAAACTACCTGAAATATATTGTGTATAAAAATCAACAGCAAAATATTGTACGTTAGAAGTATTAGCAATTGCTAAATCAGTAAGAGTTGAATTGATAATTCTATTTAAGTCAAAAATACCAACATTTGATGTGTTAGGATATTTGTTAATAGTATATTGTGCTACCGAAGCTGAGTTGCTTAGACTACCTGTCCAATAATATAACTCACCTACATATTGAAATGATGATGATGTTAATAATGAAGCACTACTTTCAGCAAGTGTAAATATAATCGGTGATTGTGCTAAACTAACTAATGCTGGTGTCTGTGTAATTGATAATGCCATCTATTTCCTTTTTAATAATAACCATTAAATGAATAAAAGTATTGGATGTTAGTCTATTTCCATATCATCTAACTGCTTCTGTATTTGACTAACAACATTTTCATTTACATATATTCCTACATATTCATCAATCATAATAGAAACATATGGGTCGTCAATAGCTCTTTGTGCAAAGTGTTGAGCAGGTTGTCTAGATGTACCATTTTCTACAAATGCACCATACTCTGCTCCTGGAGGTGCATAGTCTAAAGTAAATTCAATACCATAGTTTGTTCTAGATGTTGCAGTAGGATTCTCTTTAGTATTACCCAACATTTTAGTTGGAGTATTATACTTTTCTAATTGTCTTTTAAGATTACCTGGTTTAGGTCTACGATTTATATTAGTAGTCCTACGAGGTGCATTAATGACTGCTGAATCACCAATATATTTAGCTATGTCTTTTAATGATGCCATATTATCTTACTTGTGTGACCGTTAATATTATTGATGGAATTGATGGTATATTGCCACTTGCTGCTTCTGCTAATAGTACAGCATCTCCAGCAGTATTTTGCCATGCTAATTCAAAATAATCACTTGCTGCAGCATCTACAACATAATTCCATGCTGCTATTAATTCTTCATTATTTGCTAATACAACATGTCCTGCTGATGCACTTAGATTGGTTCCGTTTTTCTTTAACCAAATATATACATCATCTGCTCCTGTATCTGCTAGAATTTGTGCTGAGAATTGTATGTTATATGTACCTGCGTTTGCTAATGTAATTCGTGAATTAGATGCAATTGATACACCGCTTGATATATCAGTTACTTCAAAATTCATTGATTGTGAAACGTTTGCACTACCTGATTGATTTACATTACTTAGGAATGCACCAACATTAAATTGTTTATTGCCGTTTGCAAAGAATGAACTTCCACTTTGAATAGTTAAACTACCTGTCAATGTAGTGCTACCTGATACATTAAGAGTTCCCTCTACAAATGTATTAGACCCACTATCTATTAAGAAGCCTGTTTTTCTTGTTGTTGAATTACCTGTTCCTACTGCAAATACTATATCAGAGGTTTTATTTCTCCTATTGTCATCTGCGTTATATCTACCTACGAATACAGACCCATATGAGCTTCCATCAGCTAATAAACTGCTTCCGCTAACGATTAACTGATTTCCCATCAATCCAGTCCTAATTGCATTTTTATATACAGCAGTGCCACTTAATCTTGCATTTGCAACATCTATATAGATTTGATTGCTACCACCGAATATAAAGTTATCAGATATTGAGTTTGATTGTGCACCACCCACAGGTAATGACCCACTTATTATAATTGTGTTGTTTTGTCCTCCAATGTTATTTCTATTCATTGCAACATTACCTAATCCTAAACTACTTGAATAATATTGATTTGTAAAAGTAAATCCACCATCGTTGATAATGTTGTTCCCCATTGCAACTGCAGAGGAGTTTAGATTTAGAGTTGTTTGACCTGCAATTATATTATTAGTAAAGCTTGTAGTAGACCCGGTTAATGCACTTTGATTTGCAATAAGGTTTAGTGTTCCTCCAACACTATTACCTGTCATCGTTAATCCACTAGTCAATTTCTCTGCGTTTAATGCTGCACTACTTCCTATGTTTATAGTTCCTAATACATTATTACCTGATATTGTATATGTAGAGGACGATACTGGCCCTCTCATAATTAATCCAAGTGAATTACCACCAAAGTAGTTATTATTCATAGTTGGACTAAATGCCATACTAGAACTTATTTGTGCAACATTACTTCCGTTTAATGCAATGTTACCACTACCACCTACATATCTCTTAAATCCTGCAGTCGGTGCTGCTGGGTTAATAAACATATTTCCACTACCTGATATAATTGTATCTGCGGTAGCAGTGCTATTTTTGAATATTAAGTTAACATTTGTTGTTGCTGATGAGCTTAAATGTGTTAATGCTGCGTATGTTGGAGTAAAGGCACTTGCACCTAATATTAAACTACCACTTCTACCTAATAAATAAACTTCACCTACACTCGTTCCTGCAACATTATTTATAGTTTCAACACCAACAAAGTTATTGCTACCTGTTGTTGCAAAACTACCTGTATTGATACTTGTTACAAACGAGCTTGTTGCAACCAAAGTAGAAACATTACTACTATTACCTACCCATACATATCCTTGTTGTAAACTTGCAGTAAATGTATTTGAAACATTTAAGCTTCCTGTTAATTGGAATTGTTGACTACCACTTGGGACATTTATTTGTACACTACCACCCTCTATTGCATTACCAGTTGTATTAGTAACACCTATTCGGAATCCTTGAGATGCGGCTAATTGCATTTCATTATCTTTCACCAACATCTTTATACTACCGCTTCCACCAAATTGTCCGTTGTTGATAATATTAAAATCTCCGTATGCGTTAAAGCTAGAGTTATTTCCTCTAAAATCTA
>Ga0049081_10000664_pt1 | contig 13066 bp, 23 predicted proteins | sample GreLakmeER78MSRF_FD_66717 | JGI IMG/M metagenome (GOLD analysis project Ga0049081, IMG submission 66717) | Freshwater lentic microbial communities from great Laurentian Lakes, MI, USA - Great Lakes metaG ER78MSRF | ecosystem: Environmental > Aquatic > Freshwater > Lake | place: Great Lakes...
AAGATCAAATGGAGTTCCCCATTGAAGCATATGAGGAACTTCGTAAACAAGACTTGTAAGTTCATCACGACCAAGTAAGTTATAAATCAGACTTACATAGTACTCACCATTGATGTTGATATCTTCATCCATCAATTGCTTAAAATATTTTTTAATATATTTTCCTTTTTTAAAATAATATGTTCCCGTAGAAGCAAACTCAGACATCTTATTATCTGTAAATGGTTGCTTCTCACGAACTTCTAAGATTCTATTGACTTCATCGGTTTTACAAAATGCGTAGTTGTCACTCCCAAGCATATGGGGGTGGAAGCCGGTGTAACAAACTACACACCCTTCACAATCCATTTCATTTACAAATTGTTCAAAGTTATCATAGTTCCAATACATTGAAAAGTCGCAGTAGTTAATGATGACTTGTTCTTCATCATCGATTATCCAATTTTCTTCAAAAACACTATATACTGGACCCTTCTTGTGGGGGGGAATAACAACTATTAAAGGAGTGTTGGTGATTGATTGCAACAAATCAACAATATCAGTACTTTTATAGTGTTCTTCATTAAGAATGAAAGCGAATTCAGTATCTTTAGGATACAGATTTACAATGTGCTCAATGACAGGTTTTCCATCAACCTCAATCAAATATTTTGGAATTTTATATCCAGCAGAAGAAAATCTACTGCTCATTCCTGACATTGGAACGACTACTTTCATATCAAATATATTTTGGGAGTATTTTTTCTTCTTTAAAATTACTTCCCATAAGAGAATTAATTTCGTTTTTTATTTGAAATCTTTTATCATTTGTATAATAAACTGATCTTGCAAGTTGAATAAAATCATCATCAAATTTCCACTTGCTTTCACAAACTCGGATATCATCCTCAATGTTCCACAGTTCTCTATTTACCAACCGAAGACTATCTACTAGTTCATTAGGAACATCTAAATCACTTACAATGGTTTTCAAGTAAGTTAATTCTTTTTGAATATTTTTTAATTTATCTGAATCAAAACAGTTTTCTTCTTTTATTTCTAGAATAGTAAACTTATCAACTATTTCGCCAATCGATACTTCAATTTTCATAAATCCAATTTGAATTGCGGTAAACTAAATTTACATTGTTATAATATGTATTAGGTTGAGAAGAAGTTCTTTTTTCATACATATGCAACTTAGTATTTTTGCAATACTTATCTATCAAATAGCATAAAGATGTTTCGACTGTATGAATTTCTTTTGCATTTTCAAGTACCATAATCCAGTCAAAAATATGAAATTCATTATCACGATCCTGTTGAATATTCATATAGTGAACTTTTGAATTAGTTTCAATTACAATATCTCTTTGCTGTGACTCTGTGCCAAAAGATGGATTTATTAAAATATAATCATCAATCAATCCATATTTTTGAGCCAGATTATTTTCTCTCTCATAGTTTCTCCTAATTGAAAAATGCTTACGATAATCACCAATTGGAACAGAAAGAAAGTAGTATTTTGAAATCATTACAGATGCGTTCGGAACGTACCTATCTGCATAACTCAACGGGACATATAGTTCATTTTCAGTTTGATGAAAATTAATTTGCCCATAATACTGCTTTAAAGGAAAATCATCGGTTTCTTTTATCCAAATTAAATTTTTTTTCTTGATATAAGAAGATACTATGTCATAGTAGATATTTCCCACTGGATAATAAACAATATATCCATCAGAAATAATAGTGTCAATAATTTGTTGAACCCAGAGTATATCTCCCAACCCCAGAGGTTGATATATTAAACAAACTTTATTTGGCATTTTTTACAAAACTATCATAGCAATATTGAAGTGATTTTTTTAGTCCATTAAACTGAATTCCAAGATCATAAAGATACTCACTACTACCACAATAAGACTTATCAAATCCACATTCAAGAATGTCAATAGGAACTTTATAATCAGAAAGATTATTGATCATTTCTGCAACTTCAGAGAGTTTAGTTGTTTCTGGATAAACAAGATTAAGTTCTTGTGGAAGATTTTTTTTGCCGCTGAGATAAAGATCGATAACTTTTTTGGCATCAAGAATACCAAAAAAATCCATAAATTTATCTTTAAAGATAACAATCTCTCTCTTATTAATGTAATTGAGAATGTTGGCAGTGGTGAACATATCTTTTGGCGACTGCTTACCAAAGACATTAAAAAATCTCAGGTTGTATACGTGTTTTAATTGATGTGTTCTATGAGTAATCAAATACTTCGAAAATCCATAATAATCTTCTGGAATTCTTTTTCCAAAGTCTCTCTCCGATGCAGACATAATATCATCATTTCTACCATATGCAGCGCCACTACATAGATTAATCATTGGAACATTTTGAGATGCTAGGCACTCAAACATCATTGTATTGTTGTAAAAATCATCTGCAATATCGGCACGAACACGACGACCACCACGAATAGCTGCGTGAATTATAAAATCAATCTCCCTATTACGAAAGAAAGAATTTACACAATCAAAATTAGCATAATCAATATCACAATAATGAACTAAATGATCCTCCTCAAGAAGAGGAATAAGTTCTTTACCAAGATTACCGCGGCTGCCGGTGAATAAAATTTTCATCGTTTTAAGTTAATGTATGATGGTTTGCCCGAATACAAAAATTGTTTAATATCAACTTCTTCTGGTGATTGTGGGCGAAACACTTCAATATTTGGAAGTGCTTCTAACACTTTAGTGTCTTCACACGCATAGTGAGAAAACCCACAAGGTCCATAGTCATCATCACGACCACTACCTACTAGTTTAACAGGAATTTGCTCGTGGTGCAAATAGTTCCTAATAAACTCAAAGGGACGATACAAAACAAAAGGAGTAATAGAATAACAAACGGGAATCTTTCCATCTAAAGCAAGGCCAACTCCCATACCAATCATCAACTGCTCAGCGGCACCAGGGTTAATTACCCGTTCTGGAAATTCATCTCTTAGATGATCAAATACTTTATATCCAACATCTCCAACAAGAAGAAAAATATCTTTATTGATTTTCATTTCTTCGGTGAGAAGTTCTTGAAATCTACGTCTCATAATGAATTAATTGCCTCCTGATATTGATCTTCTGTAAAATTAGTGTAGTGTGCATCTAAACCTTTTAGTCCAAAGTGTTCTACAGATGTTCTACAAAATTTAACTCTGGGATTGAATGCTCTGATGCGATCTTCTAGAAGAATTAAATTAACAGGATCATATGCAGCCCATCCATTAGCGTTTACATAAATCTGCAGATTTTTTATTCCATAATCATTTGAAAATCTAAGTGCTTCCCATACAGATCCTTCTGCACATTCCCCATCAGAAATCATACAATAAACATTTCTTTTTGGATTTGCCAACGCTCTTCCAATTGCTACAGTAATTCCCATCCCAAGACTTCCTGTAGAACAAAAAATCTTATCTAGTTCATTTCTTTTAGGATGTTCACCATACTTATCAAGAAGTTCTTGAGCATCCAGTCCGTGATACTTTTCAAGCACCACATATAAAGCAACAACAGCGTGACCATTAGATAGAATAAAGATATCATCCTTATTCATATTTTTATAAATGTTGTCAAGAATTTGTAATGATGAAAAATAACTTCCCAGATGATGTAATTTATTTTGATAACAAATATCAAGAAGTCTACGATAAAGTTTTTTCATTTGATCAATAAACAAACATACCATCAAACTGTAGTTTTTCTACAGTTTTACCCCAAGATACAAATTGATCTTTTATTTTATTAAAATTTACCTGCATTTTACCAGCTTCTTCAAAATCATGAACTTCCACATACATTGCATCAATTTTGCTGACTGCTTCTTCAAAAGAAGGTTCAAAAATAACTTGATTTTCAAATCCCTCAATATCCATTTTAACAAATCCAACTGTATCCAAACCTAAAGAATCAATCAAACTATTCAGTGTTTTAGTTTTAACCAAAACACTAGTTTCACTGTGAGGATTGGTAGTATGCTTAACAAACGAATTCATTGTTGAATTTCCCTCATGAACAAAAAATTCAGATTCACCATCTTCCATCCCTATGGCAAGATTTAGTGGTTCGATATTAGTCCTTTCAGTTAACTCAACTAATTCTTTAAGAAGGGAAAAATGAGATGGAGTTGGTTCTACTGCATAAATTTTTTCTGCGATTGGTGATGCGTATAAAGAAAACAAACCTATATTTGCACCAAGATCAATAATATTCAAGTCTTCTTGTCCTTTAAGAAAATAATAAAAATCTTGATCAAATTGCTGAACGATCGCGCCCACACAAGAATGTTGAGCAAATGCATGATTTTTATAATTTTCAGACGAAGATAAATCTATTTCGTTTCTACAAATGTCTTTAAAAGTTAAAACTGTCATTTTGATACCTTGTTTACGTAATTAAGAACATCTCCTTTTAAGGTAGATTTTAACCAATTTCTAAATGTTCCATGCTTTCTATTTAACTCACTTGCCAATGACCCACCTGCTTGGTGCAAAACCTTCACTTTCATTTTAACATTATCTACAGGATCGTCAAGATACAATTCATTATTTTCAACATAAAGATTATTCCAACTGTCCCAATGAGTTTGATTTCCCCAAGTATTACATAAACCATAAGACAATCCTGTTCCCATGGCATCAATAATTTTTGAAGAATACTTACCACTATGAAATATTTGGTTTAAAGTATCTTGCTCATCACCAAGACCATGAAAATATGGATTTATTTCGGTCTTAATTTTATATGCTTGACGATTTAATTCATGCCACTCATACCAAAATTCTTTATTGTTTGATGCAATCAAACCAGCATTAATAAAGTTTTGAACTGGAATGAGATGGCCTTCCCCAAATGGATGGAGGTGAGCAATAGTAATTCCTTTATGTGAACTTGCCTTTCCAAATGAATTGTTATTTCTAACTCCAATTAAATCTTCATCACTTTCAAAAAGTTCCGTAAGAGGTCCAGTTACAACACAATCGCCATCAATATGAACAACCATATCATAATCTTCAACAAATGGAAGACAACTTGGAGGCATCATCCATACGGGATTTAACCAAGGATCTTTCTGTTTTGCTTCCTCAGTCATCTTTGTATCAAATACAAAGAAATCCACGTCTGGATGAAAGTATTTGAAAGAATTTTTTAGTTCTTCTACTCCAATAAAATCACGGTAATCATCCGTAACCCATGTAGTTACTGCAATTTTTTTCATAATTACTTAATTTTTTTGAAAATTCCTGTAAGAATATTTTCGTATTTTTCTCCATTATCTCTTGTAGCATCCTCAAGATTACAAATATCAATTGTCTCGTAACCCATTCTAGTCATAAATTTTTCCAAGGATCCCTTATTAAAGTGCCAAAGATGTTCATCTGGTTTTCTGTGCTTCCAACTTTCAAACCATTCATCGTTAAAGTAATGGCACCAAGGAAGAGATACGCAAATATAATTACATTTCAAATCTTTCACAAATTCAATGTCTTCCATATGCTCTAGAGAATCAAAAAAAGTAATTACATCATATTTTTCTTCCATGATATCTTCAACATATTCAACTCCATCTGGAAGAAGTTGCCTTGCAACATCATTACCATATAGTTTAGGAATTAGTGGGCGACTAGAATTCAAAAATGCAGCATTACCATATCCAACATCTAACAAACTAGTAGGTATTTTCCCAATAGATCCAATAATATATCCAAGTCTCAACATGGAGGTTGGTTGTAAAAGAGAACCCATATTTTTATAATGCTTCAAATAAAATTCATCGTATTTAAATGGTTCTCTATTTACTTGGTATATGATACCATCTTCATTTTTTGCGTAATTCTCAAGCATTTTTTTATAAGAATAATAGACTATTTAATCACTTTCTAAATGGTGCGTGATCCCTCGTATTTCTTACAAACAAAGAATCTCCCCACCCTTGATGTTTATACGAAGAAGACATTTCAGTAAGTTCAAATCCTCTTTCACTTAACCACTCATCAACCAATTCGTGAGTTACTCCACTATTATGGCGATCATCAACCGAGGTTTCCAAATCAATTACATTAATATATGAGAGATACTTTTCAAACCCCCTTAAGATATCAAGTTCTGCTCCTTCAGCATCGATGTTTAGAAAATCATATTCATTCATATCAATATTATTTTCTTCAATCAAAGTAGAAAGAGTCTTAGTTTTAATCTTAACTGAGTTAGTTTTGTTCCAATAAGATGGTCCAGGATATAAACTTGATCCCTCCCCTGCCATATAGAAGTCTTTTTCAACATTATCTTCACTATAAAGATATTCGTTGAAACTTTTATAACCGCAACGATCAGCTACGGGTTTTGACATTGTTTCGTAGATGAACTTATTTGCTTCCACACCAATAACTTTATTACCAACTAGTTTTGTGTAACATGCGTGTTCACAAAAATCCCACATACCAACATGTATAATCCCCTTTGGATGGATATTAATCCGTTCAAAAATACCAACAAATACTTCTCCAGGACAATATTCGTTAAATCCAGTTTCCTCATTATAAGAGGCATATGCTCCTAACATACTCATTTTAGATACCTCAGGTAAATATAGTCTTCAAGAATTTCCATCTCTTTTACTTTCTCTAGATTCTCTTTGATTGTATCTATCTTATTATAATACAATTCGTCAGAGATGTAAAACTCATCTGTCAAATCGATAATACCATCCTTGTTGAAGTAATCTCCAATATCAGGGGCACCAAGATAAACTGGAATAGTTCCTGTTGCAAAACAATCTAAAAGTTTTTCTGTAAAGTAAGTTTCGTATTGCCCATTTTCAATTGCAACTGAGAACATATAATCACACAAACCTTCTTCTTTATTTGCAATCTCATTAAATCCACGACCATAAAGATCAACTTGCCCCCAAAGTCTTTCGATCCATTCAAGGCGAAGTCTATGACCTTCACACATTTGTTTGTTTGAAGCGATCATAGAAATCATTTTTGACTTTTCATAAATCTTGGGTTCTTTAATCCAAAATCCTTGAGCGGGAACCCATTTAAATTTTGAATCAATTTTTAAAAGTTCTTGATTATGAGTAAAAATTGTATCAAATACTTCTAGATATTTTTCGGGATGACTTTTAACAGACTCTACAATCTGAGGAGTAATGTATTTTGATTCAAGAAGCCACCCGTATTTTGGTCCGGAAACTTTATCAATGGTTGCCTGAGAAAGAGTGCTGTCAATATAAAATGTTGCTTCTCCAGTTCCATCGCTGACCCATTCAATATACTTAGATTCTTTGCCGTGAACAGAGTATCCTTTATTCCCGTTTGTCAAATGCGTAAAAGTATTTCCAACCAGATTAAATTTTGTTTTCATGGAACCACAAGGTCAAGTTGATTGATATTAAATTCTGATAGTTTAAATTCTATCATATTTTTTGTATAAAGACCATCGGAAAGACTACAAGATTCATACAATGCTCTTGTTGGATCTTTCATCTCAGGATCATTATAATCTATAAAAAAAGCAATTTTTAAAAATTCAAAGTACTTAAGTAAAACAAAAATTCCTGATATCTGCCCAATGGTAACCAAATTTTTATGACGAACCAAATAATCTAAAAGATCTTGAAGTTCTAGTTTATCCAATCTTTCAGTACCCTGAAAAATTTTTTGGTTGGTAAACACATTTGTTTTATTAGTCCAATTTACAATTACTTTATATCCTTTCGATTTCATCTTATTGACAATATTATTCCAAAAAGAATCATCTAGTTGGTAACTGTCACCTCTTTCTGGAAAAAGAATGCAAGTCTTTTCTTCAATATTTTTCTCTACATTAGAATACCTTTCTATGTTTGATAGAATTCCTGTACTATGAAGATTCTGGGTAACAGACCACATCTTTGGTGCCATATGGCATACCTTAAGTTGTTTAATATTATGTGCATTACTCAAAATATTTAAATCCTGGGGATAAAAACCGTGTTTAGACATAATAACTTCCTCTTCAGGAATTGGATATCCAGTTTCTAAAGGAAAAACTTCAACAACTTCACACTTTGGATTGGTTACAAAATTATCTAAAACAAATTTAATACCATTAAAAATTCCAGGTCTGCATAAAATTTTATAAGAAACTGGAGAGTTTGATTCAAGAAAAAGAGTTGCATCAATAGCATCTCCCATTCCCCAGTTCATCAAATACCAATTTTCATATTTAAATTTACTTTTATCTACTTGTAAGCAATCATCCAAAAATTTATATTCAACCATATCAAACAGGATGATGCATTAATTTATCTTTATATATTTGAGTGTGAATCCAATTATATGTTTTTCTGATTCCATCTTCAAGTGTTTGTGAATAGTCCCAACCAAGTTTCTCACGAATTAAATCATTATTAGAATTGCGGCCGCGAACACCAAGAGGTCCATCAATATGATTCTTCTCAACATTTTTTCCAGCAACCTTAGCAGCAATGTCTACAAGTTGATTAATTGTAACCATTTCTTCAGATCCAATGTTCACAGGTCCGATAAAATCAGAATCCATCATACGACGTGTTGCTTCAACACACTCGTCAATATAAAGGAAAGAACGAGTCTGCTTACCATCTCCCCAAACATCAATAGTTCCGCCGGTTAAAGATAGTTCTGCTACTTTGCGGCAAATTGCTGCGGGAGCTTTCTCTCTTCCACCAACCCAAGTTCCTTCAGGACCAAAGATATTATGATAGCGAGCAACCCGAACTGGAATATCATAATTACGATAATAGGCAAAATATAGTCTCTCTGAAAAGAGTTTTTCCCATCCATATTCGGAATCTGGATTTGCAGGGTATGCAGATTCTTCACGACAATCAGGATTATCGGGATCAAGTTGATTGTATTCTGGATACATACACGCTGAACCAGAATAAAAGATCTTAGTTTTATTTACTTCCTTAAAATCATTTAACTGACGCTGTGCCTCAAGAACATTCAAATTAATAGTAACCGAATTATGCATAATATCTGCATCGTTCTCACCAGTGAAAACAAATCCTGCGCCACCCATATCAGCAGCGAACTGATAAATCTCATCAAAAGTATCAATATACTTTGAAGGAACAAAATTATAGAAATTGCGATAAGGTCCTTTATACTGAAGAGTTCTTTCTACAAAAGAAACATCGCGTAGATCCCCAATAATAAATTCGTTCGCTTCACTTTCAGAGTATTCGGGAAGTTTAAGATCCACTCCACGTACCCAATAACCTTCTGAACGAAGTCTTTTTACCATATGACTTCCAATAAAACCGCCAGCACCAAGTACAAGTGCTGTTTTTTTATAATCATTCATAGATTACACTAAAACTCTTTTTATATATTGTACAAAAAAAGGGAGTTGTTGTCAACTCCCTCACAGGTCTTTCAGGCTCGCCACCAATTCTTTGACTGGAAATTGGAAACCAGGCGGGGTTACCCCATCCGCACCACTTACTTTTTAAGGAAGCAAGAAACCTTAAGGGGTCATTTGACTCCACCACTTGGTTTTACGAAACCAAGAAAAGTTGGGTTAACTTTGATATCTCGGTAATACCAAAGAACGCACATAAAAATAATACGTCCCAAAGTTTGAGTTTGATTGCAAAAGGTACTGTGAGTATTCCTCCAATAAACTTTAACAATAAACCATTTTTAAAATCTCCCCATAACATAATTTGATAACCTATTATAAGAAGAATATTTCCAATCCACCTTAGTAAATCAGATTTAGACATAAGGGGGTTTTGCTCCCGACCAGTGCTGTTAACGTCCATCCGTGACGATTAATCCCAATACTCTTCGGAACCTCGAACATAACAAGGAACGCGATCAGGATCTAACCATTTCGCATACTCAATATCCTCCATTGCAGTAGAACATTGTAGCACATTATCAAAAAGATAAATGTCATTCCATCGTTTAGTGTATTCGTTTTGTTTTTGCATACGATAATCGGGTTTACCGTTTATCTCAAGAATACCCACTTCTACGAAGCGATATCCTTCACGTTCCAAAAGAACTTTAGTCATGCTACTTCAACAGATTCAAGATCACTAGAGACATATTCCATAAGCATTTCATAATCATCCAGAGGATCACCAGAGAATACTACACCTTCGTTTTCATAGAAACGACGAACTTTTTTGTAAAGTTTCGGATTCTTTACATCAAGATAAAAGTCTCCGTTTGCTGCGCCACGAAGGGTTTGAACGTCTTTCTTGAATTTTACTGTGAGAGTCATTGTTTTGAATGTTGACCTATGTATTATACAGGTTTGACAGGGATTCTGTCAAGTGCTCGTTGTCAGGATTGAACTGACCTCTGCCGATTTATGAGATCGGTCCCTTCAACCAGATGGGTAAACGAGCAAAGTAGGACTGCTGAGACTTGAACTCAGTTCACACCGTTATAAGCAGTGGGCCTTAACCCATAGGCGACAGTCCCAATCAAATCACGATCCTTCTTCGTGATCAGTGTGGATTTTGATTATCTCTTCAAAATCCATCTTTGACTCTTCACATATTTCTACAACTTCATTATAAGGAACTATGATTGCATTTCCATGCTCGCTTGTTATGATAAATGATTCGCCGTGCTCAACCCTGTCTATCAGATTATCAAAATCTGTTTGAAACTCTTCGACTGTAAATGATTGAAGTTCTTCGATTTCTTGATTCATTTTCATAAAGTAAGTTTTATGAGTCGGGGTGGAGAGGATCGAACTCCCGTCTTCATCTTCCCAAAAGATGCCGTCTACCGCTGACTTACACCCCGTTGTACCGTTATTTAGTTCGGTGTATAAGCATTATACCCAGAATTGGAGCGACTGTCAACCCTGCTCCACAAAGTCCTAACCATAATTGGCTTGCTGCAAGAACTTCGACTAGATGAAACATCAGTATCCCCTCCAAGTTTTAAATTCGTAATAGAAGTATTGATCAACAGTGTTATCCAATGGTGCATCTACATTCCTATGGGCCCATTCCACACAAAACTGTTTAATTTTTATATCAGTTAATGCACCTCTTCCCCACATTCTTACAAATGCTGATGCGGCAAATGCGTATCTTTGTTTAGTATGTGTAGACATTTTCCTTTTACTTTAAGGTAATGTTTAACCACGGTAGTACAGGTGGAATAACGCCGACTAATCTCAAAAGTCCCTCAGCAAATAAAGAAAGAACCACCCAACCGACGCACATACTAATGATAGAAGCATTACGGTTGTGTCGTCGTATTGCGGCATCAATCATCTCCTGCACTTCTGTTCGAGTTACATAATCATCATCAAATGGTTCCATCATTTTTCATCTCCAAGATACTTTGCAAGAGGATCTCTTCTGGTTTTGACTATTTCAACTGCTCTCTTATAGAACATATTGTCGGTATTCCCAGAGGATTCAAAAGTCTCTTTGATCTTCACCCAATTATCATAGGTGTGCTGATCCATAAGTTGTAGATTAATATACTACTATATACTAATCATTAAAATTCCAAAGTCAATCATTTGTGTTCAATACGTAACAGTGTTGAAGAAATTGTTAAATTTGTAACCATTTAAACGGAAGGAACAGGAATCGAACCTGCGAAGCTTTTAAACCCAGCCGCTTTCAAGGCGGTGTCCTCGACCAACCGGACTCCTTCCAAATAAGTCCTCAACGGACTTCAAAATCAAGTCGCTTCACTTTACGCTGGCGACGTGCTTCTTGCCAAGCAATATCTTGGGAAGTCAGCACATTTTTGTTTTGATTTTCTTTTAAAGAGTTTAGCATAACAACTCGTGATAAGTCAACTGCTGAAATTTTATCACCACGAATTGAAGACATATTAGGACACCCACAAGTAATTGTTTTTGTAGGGTGTCCAATTAATTCTTTATTACAATCTTTGCATCTTATCGATAACATTGTCCTTCATCCTTATCACTGTAAATGTGATCTTAACATCCAAACAAACTTTCCGTGAGACTCCATTAAATCTTGGACCAAATTAGCAGTTGCATATTGCTTTTGTGATTCAGATTCTTCTGAAATCTCTTGCATTAACTCACAAAACTTTTCATTATTTTCAAGAAGTTCCTGAAGCATTTCTTTTGCTCCTGTTGAACTTGCTGCTTCTTTGATTTGAGTAACCTCAAGCATTCTTGAAAGTGAACTCAGTGGTTTAATATTTAAGTATCTCATATGCTCAGAGAGTCTGTCAATCTCTTCGAACATAGTTTCATACTGTCCACCAAAAAGTTGATGAAGTTGAGTAAAATCACTTCCAACTACATTCCAATGAAATGCCCAAGTTTTATGAAACAAAACAAAAAGTGATGACTGAGCATCACTTAAGAGTTTAAACAGTTTTTCCATTATACTTTTTTTAAGTATTTATCAAGTGGGCGATGACGGATTCGAACCGCCGACCAATTGCGTGTAAAGCAACTGCGCTACCGCTGCGCTAATCGCCCAGGCTGGGATGACAGGATTCGAACCTGTAACCTAGGAGTTAACAGCTCCTCGCACTGCCGTTGTGCTACATCCCATTGCGTAATTCATTATGTATTTCTCTGTGACAATTAGCACATACAAGAATACATTTATCTACCTCTACCTTCTGTTTTTGAATGGCAGCAGTGGTTCCAAGATTTTTTGCTTCCTTGGTGGTGGGATCAAGATGATGAAACTCTAAAGCATCAACACACTTGTTGTATCCGCAACGTTCACACTTACCACCTTTGTATTCTACCAAAACAAGTTTGTTTTGCCTACGTCGTTTAATAACGCTTGCTTTGTTTGCTTCTCTACGATCAGCATACGTTCTTGTTTCTTTGGACATAATGGTAGAAGTTTTATTGTTCTACCATTATTTATAAGAGATTAGAGGAAGTTACTGGACTTACACCAGTTACGAGGGCATTGTCTGCTTGTCTTGATTCTTTGACTTAACTTCCTTTGGCGTCTACCTAGTTAATCGCTAGGGACTACCAAGAGCGAAATAGGAGATTCGAACTCCTGACGTTC
>Ga0049081_10000665_pt1 | contig 13048 bp, 7 predicted proteins | sample GreLakmeER78MSRF_FD_66717 | JGI IMG/M metagenome (GOLD analysis project Ga0049081, IMG submission 66717) | Freshwater lentic microbial communities from great Laurentian Lakes, MI, USA - Great Lakes metaG ER78MSRF | ecosystem: Environmental > Aquatic > Freshwater > Lake | place: Great Lakes...
ATAACCTGTAGTACCTTGGCTACCTACATAACTTAAAGAACCTGTGTAGCCCAATGATCCTCGGCTACCAGTATAGCCTGCCGCACTACCTGTAAATCCTTGACTACCTTGGAATCCAGTATCGCCTTGACTACCGGTGTAGCCTTTACTACCTGTAAAACCAGGAGATCCTTGTGAACCAAAACTACCCGTGTAACCAAAGCTACCAGTGAACCCTATTGGGCCACGTGAACCAACATATCCTAGACTACCAGTAAATCCAAAACTACCTGTAAAACCTGAATCGCCCTTACTGCCAGTAAATCCTATTGTACCTATATCGCCTGAACTACCTGAGTATCCTCGATCGCCTTGGCTACCGTCATACCCAACACCTTGGCTACCAGTATAACCTCGACTGCCAGTATACCCTTCACTACCTGTAAATCCCACACTACCTGTAAATCCCGCACCTTGACTACCTGTAAATCCAATACTACCTGTAAATCCAATACTACCTGTATATCCAAAGCTACCTATAAATCCTTTACTGCCTGTAAACCCGAATAGACCTAAAGGTCCTTGACTACCGGTATATCCTTGACTACCGACAAATCCTTCGCTACCTTGGAATCCAGTATCACCCCGACTACCAGTCCAACCAATTCTACCTTGGCTTCCTGTAAATCCGCCAGCCGGTCCTTGGGGACCTTGTATACCAACACTACCAGTATATCCACCACTACCTATAAAGCCTGCATTTGCAACTGTTGTTGAAAAGAACGGACCAGTAATATCAACCCAAACATATTGAGTATTATCGTTAACGTACTCATACATCACATCATTGACATAATCGTACCAGATGTCGCCTTCGCGGGCAATGGCCGAAATAGGGGGTATTAATTGTGCATAGAAATTAGGAATTCTATAACTTGGGCGGCCACCAGAATTTATTGGTTGACCTTGTGGAACTGTTAGTCCTTGAATAAAAACTGTAGATGTACTATCAACATAAATCTGACCACCGACGCTAGCTGTTAACCTAAGCTGTAATCCAGGAATATTTGGAGTAATTTCTCCTCCGCCCATCAACAGATTACCTAAACTACTGTCGTATATAGTTTGAGAAACACTATTTGTTATTAGTGTAAAACCAGTGCTAGTAGACGGCGTTGGACCCAGTGCAGGTTGGGCTCCTTCCAGCGTAATAAAATCGCCGGAGCCACCGTCACGTAAGACTGACCCGTCGAGATTACTTTTAAGCATTAGCTGTCTCCAACACGCTTAATGTAACTTGAACTGCTCCGGGATTAGTTGTCCATGCTCGTACACTGTCTAAACTTTCTACAATCATTTTTCCTGTAGTAACATTTGTTGCATTATTTTTAGGTACTGCAAAATTAACTACCATAGGAGTAAATGTTTGTCCAGTTTGTCCACCATTTCCTTGTGCGTCGGGCAGTACAGCAAGTCGCCTAAAGTGTCCAAAATTAACATATTGTGTTGCAGTGGTAATATTAGTAATTTGTGTCATCAAGATAATTGCAGTTGTTCCAATCGGAGCAGTATAGATAGTTGCAGTACTACTGGTTGTTAGCATTGCTGTTTTTGTTTTAAACGTATTTAATGGTATTAATGCCATGATCTTTCCTTTTATCCACCTGCCTCAACGGCTAATATGAACGGAGTCATTTGAGCAAACAATGACTTCGTAAATGTTCTTCCTGACAACACGCCGGTTGCCTGACTAATAACTAATCCCGGACCAATTCGGAAATCGCCGTTCTGGTCTGTTGATGTAAAGAATACTTTACCGTTATCTATTTGTACAACTTCTTGACTTTGTATTGGATCAGCTCGACCTACTTGCGGTAAGCTACCGTAGTTGGTGCCGGCACCAACATATTCAAAAGTATATCCTAACGCACTCATATAACTTCTTTGGTAGAAATTCAAAGTACACCCATCTGGGAATAACAACGGATTACGCACTTGATCTTCTAAATCAATAACATGATATGTACCAGCACGACTAAAATAACTTAGGCCGGTCATTACACTATTATAATTTCCACCATTGGTCAAATCTAATATTAATCTATCAATGATTAAACTAATATCTCTCTTACATTTATACTTTTGAGCATCAGTCATAGTATATGTGTTTTGTTGTTCAGACCAAAATGCAACTTCTGCTGTTAAAAACAATTTGTTTGCTTCTAGTTGAAGTATTGCATTAGATGCTTGTGGAGGTGGTGTTCCTACTTTTCTTGCTAACGGTGCCGATGCTACACCATTAGTTAATATGCCAATAATTTCATTAAATCTATCAGAAATAAATGTTGCTGAACCTGCGCCGCCTGGGTTTGTTTTATCTTGACTAACATCAGGATTGGTAGCTAGATAACTTGAATTTGATATTACAAAGAATACTATTGCCGATAGTTTTTGCACCGCATCAATTTCTGCGGTACTATGGGTAGCTCCCCCGGGTAGCATCGAATCACCAACTGTTATTGGGTTATCCGTTAATTGACTACTTAGTACGTTATAGTAAGCATTTCCTGTGAACAGTAATGAAAAGAAGTTTGGATTATCTATTTCGCCACCACCACTAGTCAATGCTTGATTTAGTGTAATGCTTCTAAAACTAATATCACTTACTATTGTTCCAGTAGATGCATATCTTGTGCCAACACTGTCAACAAGACTACCAAATTGGTCGCGCACCCATACGGTTTGCCCTATCGAAATACCCTCTGTTTCAATATCGGTAATCTTAATAGTTCCAGTAGTTAATGTTGCTTTATTAGGAATTGCTGTTAAGAATCCAGGCAGTCCCTGATCATTAGTATATGTTTTTTCAACACCGTTATCTAGGAAAGTTAATGGAGGAATAACTTCCATAACTAAACCAATATGTGGACGATATACGCTGTCAGGAATAAAAGCCAGCATTTTTGCATTTTGCGGCCAGTAACCATTTGGATAAAATTGTCCGTTTGTAGTTTGTCCACCTGTTTGTGCAAGTGTAGGAAATGCGGGGTTATAAACTGTTCCTTGGAATTCTAATCTGCCTTTTCCTTTTGCAACTAAGCAAAGATCACCGAAGTTACTATTACTGTTAGTAATAGAAGCAATACCACCGTTACCAACTTCAACAGCAATTGAGCAGAATACGGTAAACACAGAAACTAACTGTGCATAGCCGTTGTTAATAATATGAATACCACGACCGCCCTGGTTAATTTGTGTAAACGCATCATAAACAAACGAGTTAATTGGACTACGAGAGCTAATTACTCCGCCGTCAACTAAACTTCCGCCCATTGATCCTGTAGGATCAATCATACGCTGTCCCCAGTCCTTCGCTTCCTGTGTTGTAAACTCTGCCGCAAGTTTAGGGAACACAGCAGTTTTACCAAAATATAAAGTAGCGTTTGACGCATTACCTACAGTCGGCTGGTTAAGTCCTATGATAAAACTAGTTGAAGGTGTTGAATTAATGTATGCAATCATATCATTAAGTACTGTTGCTTTAGCAGAACTTAATGCGCCGACCGCTGTTTGTATGCCGGCAGCGGCCCATGTAATGTCTGGATTTACAACAGCTGGGAGGCCGCTTAGACTTCCGGCAACTATAACACCTGTAATAATATTTACTAGGCTAGCTATTCTTGCAGTTTCTGTAGGAGTGACTGAACTATTGGAAGTTATAATTGTCTGAGCCAATGTTGACATGTACTGGAACGCGGCCGCTGATTGTGAAGTCTCGCCTAATATTACGCTTACACCGGCTAGTGTAAAATATGCTTCGGCGGCATCTATAGTTGCACTATTTCCGCCGTATAATAAATCGTAACAAAGTGCATCTACAATATATCCAACGTCTCGACTACATTTTTCTTTCTGATATATAAATGTACTTGTAAACGGAGCAGTATTATTATCAATCTGTGTTTCAATCCACGATACAACTGCAGACTGTAGCAACTCCCTTGTATCAACTAATCTGTCTTTGGCCGCAATCTGTCCAGCAGTTGCAGTTGATGGGTTAGTAAATGTGATCGACGCAGGATATAGTCCGCCAATTATATCAAGTAAGTCATTGTAAGTTTGTGTAGATCTTATAACAGCAGTTGCGTTACCTGATAACAATGTTGCAGATCTAGTTTTAAGATAATTAAACGCACTAATTGTTTGGGCTAATTCAGTATTGCGTAAAGTTTGGACAGATACTGTCCCTCTAATATACGCATTGCCAGATGTTATCGCATTATAATTTGTACCTAAGGAAACATCATAATATGTTGCATCAAGAATATACCCTGCATCTCTTCTACACAATGTTTCATCATATGTAAATGGTACTATTGATGTAATCTTAGGCGCAATTTTAACATCATTATTACTAATACCTGTATCGGCAAATAATCCTGACCCAATATAACTATCAGGTACTCCTATGCTATCTGGACCATTGTTTATAATATTAGTAATTATATCATATGTACCTTTTACTCGATCAGTTGCGTAGCCACCGTTAGTAAAATAAGTATTAATGATCTGTTTTGATCCGTTACCAGTAGTTCTTGTCACAGGCAGATTTTTAATAATAGAAACTGAAATATCGCTAGCCCTATTAACTGCCGCAACAGTTTGAGGTACTTGACCTTCTACATAATTTGTTGCGCCTACCCAATAGTTAAATCCGCATTCAAGTGCTTTAGTTGTTCCACCCAATATTAAATCTAATGTAACTGCGTCAACAATAAATCCAGCATCTCTCTTACATTTTGCTCTGTTATAATCAAACGCAAAGAATTGATTTACATAAGCAATTGTTTCTGTCTGAATAAATTCTCTATTAGCCGCTAGGATTGTCGCCGCGTTAATAACGTTAGTACTTGTAGAACGAGTTCGATTAATCGGAGCCGGAGCGTCTGCTACTCCTGGACCGTTTTGTATAATATTTGTTATAATATCTATTTTTCCTATTGCTGACACAACAGTACTTGTAGCAACTACTGCAACTCCAAATATTTGAGTAACTGTAGACTGATAAGCAGTTACTTCGGTACTTGCTAGTATTTGAGGAATAATATTTCTAATGTATGTATATGCCGCCAGCGTACCGGTTGTTTGTCCGTATATTGCACTAGAACCACTATCATATCCGTAATAATATACCCCCGTCAGAACAGCTTGTTTATTACCACCGTAGAGTAGATCAAAACTCACACTGTCAATCATATAGCCGACATCGCGACTACATTTGGCTTGATCATATACAAATCCTGCAGTCTTGGTATTTTCTATATAAGAAATAACTTCCTGTTTGATATATTCTTTATTTGCCTGTAGCAAATCATATGCTTGTCGAACATCAATATTATATGATGCGTCAATCCCATTTGGAACAATAATGTCGGTTACTCCAACAACACCATTTGTAAGAATATTTAAAATAACTTGAAAATCATCTTCAATAATTTGTTGTTCGGCGACTGTGGCTGCTGGTAACGCTACACCACTTGTAGCAGTTGTAATCTGTGTTCCGGTAGAATATCTTGGATTTGATCGGTCGTGAATAATGACTTTCTTGCAAATATCTTTTGCATATCTAATAGCATTTGTTGTAGTAGTTAATTGATTTGCAATCAATCCTGTTAGATTACTTTGGTTCCAATATTGTAAACCAGCAAATGTTGATTGACTAGATGTAGTGTATAATAAATCTTGAACAATTGAATCAACAATTAGTCCAGTATCTCTATAACACTTGGCCCGATTATATGTATTTTGTCTAAAGAACTGTTGATTAACTCGAGCAACAATTTCTTCTTTAATGAAATCTCTGTTGGCCTGTAAAATATTATATGCTTTCTCTTTGTCAACATCCGATACTCTTGATAATCCAATAGGTACTTTGTCATAACCTAACGCACTTGGGCCGGATTGTATAATAGTAACAATGTCGCCAATGTATGTGGCTAGTTCAGTAGATTGAGTCGGAGTAGCTGCCGGCAATGAAGTATTTTGTGGTAACTTATTTCCCATAGAAGGAGTTACTACATTGTTTACCATTAGATCAGAAATAAGATTTGTCAGGGTATTGTATGCATATAAAGTCTGTGGAATTTCATTTCTAATTGCAGAGTCACTAGCATTAAAAGTGTAATAGTATACACCGCTTTGAATTGCTTGTCGATTACCGCCGTGCAATAAATCAAAACTTACCGAATCAATCATATAGCCAACATCTCTAGCGCATTTTGTGGCATCATATATAAATCCTGAAGATTTATTCTGATCTACAAAGGCAATCGTTTCAGCCGCAATAAATGATTTATTTGCTTGTAATAAGTTATAGGCATACCATTTTGAAATAGCAGTACTTGTTGTTGAGCTATTAGGAATAACTCTATCTGAAAAACCAACTGTGCCCTTTATTAAAATATCAATAATTAAATTAAATTCTTCTAAAATAATTCCTGCTTCAACTTCTGATGCAGGAGGTCGTGTAGTATCTTGCGTTTGCAATGATTGATATCTAGCGCCAGTAGTAATATTCTGTACAATTTCTTGAGATAGATCTCTTACAAACTTAATAGCATTAGTAGTTGTTGTTAACTCGTTTGCAATAGTTCCGGTGTACGCTGATTGATTCCAGTAGGTAAGTCCTGCAAAGAAACTCTGAGAATGGTCAGCAGTTGGATACAACATATCAAGACCAATTGAGTCTACAATAAGACCTAGATCTCTTTTGCATTTATCTGTGCTGTAATTAATGCTTGAGTAAGTGTAATCTACAAAGGCTGTAACTTCATTTTGAATAAACGCTCTATTAGCTTGTAATAATACTTCAGCGGACACAACATATTGATCTGGACCACTAGTTGTATATATTGCAGGTGCGGCAACTGGGCCTAATGTAACAATATTTGTAAGGACATTAATATTGCTAGAAAATCCTTGAGCGGCTATTGATCCACCTTTTAAATTAGGATTAACAACTTGTGGATTTGTAACACTACCGTATGTGGTTACAGTAGTATTAACAATAACTTTTTGTGTTAATGAATTAATATATTTGATAGCCGCAACTGTTTGTTGTTCTTGTCCGGCAATTAGACTAATGACTCCGCTGAAATATGACAAACCACTTTCTACTGTTTTTTGATTACCACCAAATGTAGTATCATATGATAAGTTTTCTAAAATAATACCAACATCTCTATAACACTTAGCTGATTGATAATTAAAGTTATACCATATAGAAGTAGTTGACGATGCTGCCAATATAATATTTCTATTGATCCAGTTAACTACTTGTTCTTGTATAAACGATTTATTAGCCAGTATCAATGTTCTTGCATCAAAGAATCCTAAGTTTTGAGGACCTGCATTAATACTATCACCGATAGCAAGTGTACCGGTAGTTAATGTAACAGTTAATGATGTTGCGCCAGCTGGCCATGTTCCTATGGCTACTGCTTTAGGAATTTGAACTGTTTGATTTGGCACAAACATTGTACCATCCTTTAACCAAGGACCACTTTGATTGGTACAGTTTTGAATATAAGGTGAGTGGAAAAGGTCAATTTTTTCACCGTCAACCTCTGGAGGGAACGCCGTAGCATACGCTCCTCTATTGTATCCGGGAGCATTCTCAATAGGCAATAGGCCACTTCGCCCGTTGCTCATTTGTAACTGTGCAATATAGCATCCAGATTGCACATGGAATAAATCTTGTGTTTTATTGATTGGTTCAATAAAGGTTGTTCTTAAGTCATTGCCAATAACACTAGTGTTAGGCAACATTAAGATAGGATTGTTTTCAAAATATCTACCAGCGGCAACTTTAATAGCTGTACCCGGAGCATATAATGGACTTTTAACAGCGCCGCTAATTGTGCGGCATGCTCGAGTTTCGTCCATGGCAGCGCCGTCATTTGTATCATCGCCGTCCATCGAAACATACAACATGTTTGTTACTACTGGAGCAGTGCCTAACGGATTCTTTCCGCCTTTAACTCTTAGTTGACCATTAATTTCTAATAATCCGTCAGACGGACTAATACTAATTGTACCTTTACTATTTGCTATGTCGTTTGCATATAATTTTTCAAACCAACCTTCTGCCCAACTAGCACCTGCGGCACCAATGGTATATGTTTTATCAGTTGCAGGAATAATATTACTTGCAACTTCGGCAGTAATTTTTAGTCGGTCAGTCGGAACATTACCTAGACCAATATCTCCATCTGCTGAAATAGTACCAGTGGCATGTAGATCACCAAAGACGGTAGTGTTACTTAAAAGATTAATATCATCGCCACCTTGTGGAGAAATATTAACAGGGCCTACTGTACTTGAAATCGTATTTGTAGAAATATATATTTTGCCAATAGTACCAAAACCAGTTGTACCTGCTTGGCCAGGAGTCTCGAGAATTCTTAATACATCACCATTTATTGTTCCTTTAACATCTAAAGGATATAACGGTGTATTTTTTCTTATACCTACTCGGGTGTTAGTGACGTCTAGATATAGTACCGGTTCTTCGGTACTAGCGGCATTATAGACGGAGATATCAACTCCATCTCTAAATAGATATTGTGCCAGTAACGGACCAGATATGCGACCAATAACAGCCATTTGAGCTCCTCAACAAGGGTCTTTCACCCTAGAACCACCTTGCATTGCGGGTTTACCACAGTAAATTCTGCCAATCACTCGGCATCGAACTTATTTATTCAAATATGATTTTTATTGAGGTTACTGGCTAGGGAACTCTGGGAAATAACCATCATATCCCAGGAATACGGTTACGTATTTGTTTGGAACAGCTTCAACAAACTCTATGCTTACCGTAGTATCCGGATTTAGAATTAATATATAATTTGTTGTGGGAAGCTGGAATACATTTTCAACATAGACAAAAATATTTTGAGGATAGGTATAATCTGTATAATTTGCCCCACTTGCATATTTTAAAGGGCCAAAGACTCTATTAACATAATCTCCGGGTCCTAGTTTTTGCACCGTAATTGGGGCTGGCCTAACTGTTCTAATTTTCTCCCAGCCTGTGCCGGGGCTAGTACCGTTGTATATTTCGGCTTCATTGATATCTATGTTATATCGCACATATCCGTCTACATTGACTATAGGACGATCATTACCTTGGTCGCCCGAAGGTAATTGTAAAGCTACTTTTGTATCAGTAACAATTCTATTATCTGCTAAGACAGCAAACCGATTGCTCATTTGATCATAGCGATTGAGTGCTAAACGTTTTACGAATTTCATGATATAATAACAGAACTAACTAGTGCAGAAATCATGTTGTTTGTACCACTTGGATTTGATTGGGCCCAAATAGAATCTCCGCTTCCAAGAATTAACTTTTCGTTTTCCATAACAAAAGTTTCTGCGGGGGGAATATATACTGATTTTAAAATCTGTGTTACTGCGGTGTTAGGAACTCCTCCAGAAGGCACTACCCATACATCTAAATATGCATCGTTGGCACCGTTGGTATTGCAGAAAATTATAGTAGTTATAGCATGTTCAGTGCCTGTTGAGGCACTAAAAATCTGTGTTGCCGCAGGCTGCGCTATTAATGTATTTGTAATTGCCATCTTATTAACCTTAAAAAATTATTCCGTAAATAATAGCCCGTTTACGACTAACTAGTTCATCGGTGTTGCTTGTATTTACATAAAATAAACCGGTGCCACCGCCGCCCGTGGTTGAAGTACTATAGATTTGCGTTGAGTAATTTCTTGAAACTGGAGCTGGAATATTTTGTAAACTGATCCCTGAATTAATTTGTACAGTACCAGTGCTATCATATGGAGTTATTGTTAAACTGTTATCGCCGCGACCGCCATTAACATTAATAACAGTATCACTGACAGTAATACCTTGGATTAATGCTGAGTTTTCTTGTAGTTCAAATACTACGTTAGTAGATGTTCCTAGAGCCGCAAAAATTCTATTAGTTAAACTATAATACTGGTCTCCTGGAGCAACACTATTGTCATTAATTTTTACAAAAGTCCCACCTACTTGAATCTTTTTAGAAGTTTCATTTCCAGTAAACAATCTGTCGTCAACATATTTCTTATTAGGAATGTCATCATCGTGTTGTATACGAGTTTCGTAATCAGTTGTTCCCTTAACATTTAAAACTGCTGTAGCGTTTTCTTGTCCTAAGAAGTTTAAAAAGTTTTGATTACCACCTACTCTTATGGCATCTACACGTACTGCACTGGGCTGTGGACCGACACCGTCACCTACTGATAATTCCCATATACCTCTATGAGTTGTAACATTGTCATAATTCCAATATACAGTATCGTTAAACAATAATGTTGCCGCAGTACCAGTTGTGCCGTTGTTGCCCCTTGAAATTAGTATACCACCTGTGCCTTGCGTGATATAATTGTTAGTTTCACCATTATTTAAAATAATAATGTTATCTAAAATATTTGTATTAGTTGTTTCAATATAGGTAGTGCCGCCGATGACATCTAAGTTTCCGTAGATAGTTACAGTTCCTGTATTAGGACTTCTAATATTAGTTGTAGTATTGTTTACATCAATAACTACTCCGCCCTTGGGCGCAAATATCACATAATCGCCGGGGGTTCTAATAATACTTGAGGTTGCCATTCACTTTTCCTTTTCTATATTTATCGGTATAACAACTTCTACGTTGGTGGCGGTGGAATGTAACTGTCAAAACTACCAAGATATCCGGTATCACTTCCCATATAACCATTGCCTCCTCCTCCACTGCCCTGGAATCCGGTACCGTCCCCACCAGTAATTGCTCCCGAACCATCATATCCAAAACTGCTCTGGTATCCAAAAGGATCCTGCCCGGGATTTCCTTGATTATTGCCGGCAGTGTTTTGATACCCACCGAATCTTGATGATCCTAAGTTTGAGTCTCCTTCTCCATCATCTCCAACCCCGCCTCCAACCCCGCCTCCAACCTCGCCGTCTGTTTCAGTATTGCCATCAGACCATATTAATCTAATTTTTACATAGTCAATCATAGGCGTTGAATTATGTGGCCAAAACGGATGACTTTGAAATCTTAATGCTATACCAAAATTAGGAGTTACTATTGCCTGTCGTAATACTGTATCTAACAAACTTCCAGTATATCCTATACGATCCCATCCCCACAAATCTACAGTACTACCATAGAACTTTTTTTGCCCTAAATCTGCATTTGCTTTATTGTCTCCAACTGCACCGGTATAACCAGTCCATGTACTAACTGTTCTAAGTTGTACAGTATCATCTGTAATCCTTCCACCTCGATCCGTTTTTAATTCTACTAGTATTCCGGTAATTTTTTCTGGAACATTGCGAAAGTTAAATCCAGATGCTAGCAAATACCATGTTTTCATAGTTCTATCACCGGAAAAACTATTAGGTATATGTTGTAAAGTTTTTACTGTTCGTAGGTATGAAGCATCTTCATATCTTAAATAGGAAAATCCCGAACTATCCCAAGCAACGTGTGCATCTGATTCAGTTATTTGAGAAATGTTAGTAGGGTATGCCCACGGTGTTTGTGCAAGTATCATGCAAATATTTACCTAAAAAAATAGGCTCCGGAGAGCCTATTTTGAACACAGTTAATATTAACTTCTTGTAAGATTAACGTTTGTAGTAACTAACAATCTGTTTGTACCAGTTGCTACCGCACCATTTGCCCATCTTGCAACATCACCGTTTTCGTAAACCCATGCGTTTGAACCGTTTTGAGTTTTACGCCATACAGTTAATTTACGTTGCTGTAATCTTGCAACACTGTATATGTTACCATTCCAGTCAGTTGCAGTCATTTCTAGTTTACCACGGGTAACCGTTCCGGTAGTTAGTGAGCAAACACCGTAACCTTGAGTTGTTTTAACATAGTATCTCTTTGAACCGGCTTGCTTTACAATGTCGCCACCAGTGATAGCACTACCGCCAGAATTAACTGTACCGTTACTTGCTGTAGGAACCCACGATGTAAACAAAATAGCATTTTGTTGATTAGTTGAAGTTGTTATTGCGCCTGCAACAAAACCTGTACCTACGTCTTGAAATGATATGTAGGCAGCAACAGTTACCGCACCAGCGTTTGCTGCCGACAAGTTAACCGTATTACCAACAACAGATGTAACATAAGTAGCACCTGCATTAATACCAGTACCACTTGCCTTCATACCTGCATAAATTCCAGTTGCAGTTGTGACATAAATTACTGATTGACTAATAGTACCTGTGGCGGCTGTAGAAACAGCGGTTGCTGTAGTAACTGATAGTGTAGGAACAGTTGTATAACCAGAACCTTGATCTGTAATAGTAATAGCAAGACTACCTCCACTATTACGTGAGAATGTAGATGTTGGTCGAACACCACCTACAAGTTGTGGTGCTGTAAACAACGGTACTGAACCTGCTGAATACAATGTACCACTATTTGTAATAGCAACTGTAGCAACACCCTCACCACCGATACCGTTATCGCTTGTTGTATTTGCAGAACCTACGTTTGTATTTCCGAAAAATCTCTTTTTAATTGGACGTCCCATTTGTTTCTCCTTTGATTTATGAGCGTTCTAGGCCCTACGCGGTGGGTGCCGCATAATAATCTAGACACTATATTTAACAAAAAACCCGCCGAAGCGGGTTTTTGATTGCTTTAATTAATCTTTTAAGATTAACGGAAGCTAACTGTTGCGCTAGTGATAGCAACTTTACCTAAGTAGTCAGCGGCATTACCTAGAGAAGAAGCAGTGTTGCTTAACTCTACATAACCGTAACGTGTTAGGAAGCCAACTACTGGCTCGAATGTGTTAGGATCTAACACAACACCAGAACTCATTAGAGGAATGTAAGGGCAATAGAACGCGGCTGCATCAGCCTCGCTAGTACCTTTATAACCGACTAATACTTGGTTGTTATCATCAGTGTCTGTCTTATATGCGTCAACATAAATTCTCATTGCGCCATTCAATGTACCAACAAACTTGGTGTTTGTAGGAGCTTCGAA
>Ga0049081_10000666_pt1 | contig 13036 bp, 11 predicted proteins | sample GreLakmeER78MSRF_FD_66717 | JGI IMG/M metagenome (GOLD analysis project Ga0049081, IMG submission 66717) | Freshwater lentic microbial communities from great Laurentian Lakes, MI, USA - Great Lakes metaG ER78MSRF | ecosystem: Environmental > Aquatic > Freshwater > Lake | place: Great Lakes...
TTTCTTTCCATTTTGATTTATCGAAGCTTGGAAAAAATGTGTCTGCGCCGTATGATTTATCAATGTAGGTAATGTACATTTCGTCAATAAGATCAGAATCTAGTGCCATTTTGTAGATTTCTCCTCCACCAATAATGAAAACTGTTTTCTCCTTTTCATCTTTGAAAAACTCCAAACAATCCGTTAATGAAGTAAAAACAGTGCATCCAAGAGCTTGAAAATCAGGGTTTCTGGTTAAAACCACATTCAGTCGATTAGGCAAAGGCCTATATCTTTCAGGAATGGAATCATAATTTTTTCGACCCATTACAACAATTTGATTTTGTGTAGTTTCTTTGAAAAACTTCATATCATTAGGCAAATGCCACATGAGGTCATTATCCTTTCCAATTCCACGATTAGCATCAATTGCTACAATTAGGGCTGTTTTCATGAGTTAAATGGCAACGGCCGCTTTAATGTGTGGATGTGGGTCGTAATTCATTAATTCTAAATCTTCGAACTTAAAATCAAAAAGATCTTTTATTTCCGGATTGATTTTCAGCTGTGGAAGCGGCCTAAATTCTCGGGTCAATTGCAATCTTGCTTGTTCTAAGTGATTGGAATACAGGTGTGCATCGCCTAATGTGTGCACAAAATCACCCGGCTTCAACCCACAAACTTGTGCCATCATCATGGTCAATAAGGCATATGAGGCAATGTTAAACGGAACGCCTAAAAAGGTATCCGCGCTTCGTTGATATAATTGACAACTCAATTTTCCGTCAGCTACATAAAACTGAAAGAAAGCATGACACGGTGGAAGAGCCATTTTATCTATTTCACCAACGTTCCAGGCTGAAACGATAATGCGCCGTGAATCTGGATTGTTTTTTAGCTGATCCAATACCTGAGTAATTTGATCGATATGTCTTCCGTCTGCTGCGGGCCAACTTCTCCATTGAGAACCATAAACAGGGCCTAAATTCCCGTTTTCATCTGCCCACTCATCCCAGATAGACACATTGTTTTCCTTCAAATACTGAATATTGGTCTCACCTTTCAAAAACCATAATAATTCATGGATAATAGACCGTAGATGCAATTTTTTTGTGGTCAAACAAGGGAATCCCTCGTTTAAATCGAAACGCATTTGATACCCAAAAACCGATATTGTTCCGGTTCCGGTTCTATCTTCTTTTTTAGTTCCGTTGTCTAAAATATGTTGAAGTAAGTCGTGATACTGTTTCATACTTGAAATCTATTCGATAAAACAAAAGTAGAGGAAAATACTACTTGTAATTAGATTTGGAAGCTTGATTTTATAAAAAGTTATTGACCTTTATATTTTGCTAAAAAATATATTTTATGTTTCGACAGTTTACTAAACAAAGCCTGCTTATTTTTGGTTCATTAAAACTAATCTCCTGCCCCAATGCATACAAATCAACTAATCCACGAATCATCGCCTTATTTATTGCAACATGCACACAATCCGGTAAATTGGATTCCTTGGTCAAAACACGCTTTCGAATTGGCAAAACAAGAGAATAAACTTGTTCTCATAAGTATTGGATATTCTGCTTGTCATTGGTGCCACGTAATGGAACATGAATGTTTTGAAAATGAGGAAGTTGCAGCTTTAATGAATGAACATTTTATCAATATTAAAGTGGACCGAGAAGAACATCCAGACGTGGATCAGGTGTATATGACAGCCGTTCAATTGATGACTCAAAAAGGCGGTTGGCCCTTGAACTGTTTTACTCTACCCGATGGAAGTCCAATTTACGGAGGAACCTATTTTCCTCAAGAACAATGGGTGCACATTTTAAAGTCATTGGCACATACAATACAGCATGACAAAAAGAAAGTACTTGAATATGCTAGCAAACTTAAGGAAGGTGTTCAACAAAGCGAATTAATTGAAAAGCCTGCACCGATTCAATCATGGGATGATGAGAAGTTACATGAGTTGGTTTTACGATGGTCTCATTCGTTTGATTCTTCTCACGGTGGACCAACGCGAGCGCCAAAATTTCCTCTTCCCTCAAACCTCGATTTTTTACTAACTTATGGTGTTTGGCAGGAACATGAAAAATCGTTAGGGTATGTGGAACTTACATTAGATAAGATGGCCATGGGAGGGATCTATGACCAAATTGCAGGGGGTTTTGCTCGCTATTCTGTTGATATGTTATGGAAAGTCCCTCACTTCGAAAAAATGCTTTACGACAATGGTCAATTACTTGAAGTGTATGCAAAAGCGTACAAATTTTTTCAAAAAGACCTGTATCGCGAAACGTGCTATGGAATATTAACTTGGTTGCAACGAGAAATGATTTCTGAAGAAGGAGCGTTTTTCAGCGCTTTGGATGCTGACAGTGAAGGTGAGGAGGGAAAGTTTTATTGTTGGAATGAACAGGAATTGAAAGTCATACTTGGTAGCGATTTTAATTGGGTGAAGGAATATTACAACATCAACCAACTCGGTTATTGGGAGGAAGAAAAATACATTTTGTTGCGAAATGAAATCGATGAATCCTTTGCTAATCGTTACGGATGGGAGCTCCCTGTTTTCCGACAAAAAGTGGAATCGATCAATGAAACTTTGTTACATGTTCGAAATAAGCGAATCAAGCCGGGAATGGATGATAAGTGTTTGACTTCTTGGAACGCTATGGTGATTTCAGGGCTTTGTGAGGCCTATAGCGCTTTTAATGATGAATCTTTTTTGATCTCAGCCCGCAAAGCAGCCAACTGGATTGAGGCGAATCAGCTGAATGTAGAAAACAAATTATTGAGATCACGCAAAAATGGCATTTCTAAAATTGATGGGGTATTGGAGGATTATGCTTTTGTGATTAAGGGTTTTATTGATTTATATCAAGTTACTTTTGAAGAAAAGTGGATGAAATGGGGATTTGACTTAACTCAAACGGTAGAAAAAGAATTTCTAGATACAGCATCTAAAATGTGCTTTTATACTTCAAGAGATACAGATTTGATTGCGCGAAAAATGGAATTAAATGACAATGTTATTCCGGCAAGTAATTCGGTTATGGCCCATAATTTCCATAAGTTATCCTATTTCTATCGCAAGGAAGAATGGAAAACGCAAGCCGAACAAATGCTTGCCAATGTGTATGATGGAATGGAAATGTATGGTTCCGGTTATTCGAACTGGGCTTTGCTCTTATTACAATTAATAGATTCAATGGAAGAAATTGAAATAGTTGGTCCAAAAGCGAATGAAATAAGACAAAAGATGAACAAAAAGTTCAAAACAGGAACAATTTATTCTGGTGGCGTTGCCTTTAAGTTACCAAGTCTTTCCGAAAAAGAGGTTGCAGAAACTACAATTTTGTACCGATGTAAGGACGGAGTTTGTGATGCTCCGGTTAAATTTGAGTGATCGTTCGTTCAAAAGGACTTTCCTTTCTCGCAAATTGAGAAAAGGATTGAATGAACAGCATTTATTTTTTCTTTCCTACAAAGCGCGGAAGAATCCAAGCCCCAATGAATAAATACGGAAAATAGGAGATTAATCGCCAGATAACGGCCATTCCTGCAAGCAATAATGCTGAACCTGAAAAAGAGATAAGTAATTCACCAAACGCATACTCAGCAACGCCACTAGCGCCAGGTGTTGGGCTAACTAGCATAAACAACCATAAAACAAATTGTTTCCCTAGTATTAATGCATGATCGTACAACGACAAGTTCAAAAATGCTTGAAGTATTGAATTGATTACCAAGTAACGAGAAATCCAACTTCCGCAGGTTACCAAATAAACCTTCACCCAATTTAGGATGGATTCTTTGCGCATTTCTAACGAGGTAGTGATAATGTCGGTTCCTGTTTGCACGGCAGCCACTTTCCATCTGTTTAAAAAAGGGAGTGAAAATAATCCACCCAGTAATTTTTTGGATAACTGCGGCCAAACAAAAATGGCAAGGAAAAGCAAAATGGCGGCGAAGGCAATGAGTGAATATCCCGTCCAAAAAACAACTTCGATGGCACCCGAACCACTAAAATGAGTAGGAAATAAATCCACGTGCTTGATGAATATAAAAGTGATAGGTATCATCATTACATAGAATAAATTATCCATCATTGTCGATATAATTACAATAGCAGTTGACCGACCCAACGCAATTTTTTCTTTATTTAAAATGAACATTGCCACCGCAGCACCACCAACAACCCCGGGCGATAAGGCAGAAGCAAATTCCCATAACATGATTACTGAAAAGCTTTTCTTCCAACTTAACTGATGTTTCGTCAATAACCGAATGCGCCACATGTAAAAAAAATCTCGCCCAACCATGCACAAAATCGCCATGAATAACCAAAAAAAGGTTGACGAAGACCAATTTATTTCAGATAAAACATCCGTTATTGATTCTATTTTGTAGTCACCACCATTGGCCTCGGCAAAATCATAGGTGTTTGATTGGTCTATTACTTGATTTTTGTTTCCATCAATCCAGCGATGTGTTCCTTCCCCTTGTTTTACTTTAATAAATCGAATTTCATGTAATGAACGATATAACATGAATGAGGCTACCAATACTCCCAAAGCGATTGCAGTCCATATTTTCCATTTCTGGAAAGAATTTTTTATAACCTCCGAGTCATTCATTTTTCGGTGTTAAATCAGTTTTAATTTCCCAATTTGCCCGCACTTTGGTTGGCTGAGTGAACCACATTACTTTTTCTGGAGGGGATTTTGTGAGCATATTCCACCCATCCCAACGAAGGTTGTTATTTATATCTCGGATTACTCGAAAACTATATTCGCCAGGTAACAAGTCTTTAAAATCTAATTGCTTGTTAAAGCGTATTTTTTGGCTGGCTATAATTTGGTTGTTAAAAATAAGTTGCACTAGGTCAGTTGTGTCTAATCTTGAAACATTCACCTGCAACACGCCCAACTCCCGATCAGAGAAACGCGAAATAGAAGTTTTAAGCCGCGCAGATTTCAATCCTGTTTTACCTGTTAATGCAGCTGTTTCAATTATAAAATCTATTTCTTTTGAATCTGTTTTCACCAATTTTAATTCCAATTGATTGGCAGAAAAATCAATTTTTTCGATTTCAATTGTGTCTTTTGTTGCTTTATCTTGAACGATTATTTTACTTGAATCAACCGCAGTAATAATATCTGAAATCTCAAATTCGAAAGGGCTATTCACCTTAATCCAAGTTGAATTACTTTTTATTTTAAGTGATTTAACTTCTTCGCTGGTGGAAACAATTTTAATGGAATCCAAAGCTCCGTTTTCATGTTGTAAATATAATTTTGTGCTCGGGGTTTTAATTGAATTAAAAGAAAGTAATAAACTGTCTTTTCCTACCCAAACAAGCTCATCTTTTTTGTTAATATCCTCATTTTGGAAATAAAACTCATCGTTTACCGTATGGATGTTCAGCGCAACACCAACCAACCCGGGCTCGATAAAGGTGGCGCTTTGAATTGATTTTTGAAACTCTGGTTTTGCTAGTCGAAGCGGAATTGTATCAATTATACTGTCTTTTATTATTAATTCTTCCGTTCGAAAAGCAACTCGCTCTGTAGAATCATATTCACCGTTGCTATTGACATCTTCCCAACTTATTGCAGCATATTTTCCCGGCTTGATGAATGAAAACACGGCCATTCCTTGATTATTTGTTTTTTGCAAGTATTTGGGTACTTTTCCCAGCGTATCAAAAAGCCCCAGAAACACCTTTTTAACCGGCTGTGAGGTAAAAGCATCGATTATTGTGGTTTGATAATAGGCAGAATCCAATGTGGTTCCAGTAGAAAAAACAAAGACCATTAACGAATCATTTCCTTCATTTAAATCTTTTATTGCGCTATTAAAAAGCAATTGATACGTTGTATTTGCTTGAAGTGAATCTAAAAATTGAACCTGTAATTTTTTACCAACATTTGTGGATTTAATTCGCGTGTGATTCGGAGCGATTGTTATGCTCGTTTGCGGATTAGATAACTGGAAATACTCATCGAATTGAAATTCTATGGTGTTTTTATTGAAATTCGTTGATCCATTTTTTGTAGTAGATTGAACTATTTTTGGAGCTATGGTATCTTTTACCCCTCCGTCAATTGTTCCGAGTTGGGCGCAACTAAGCAGAAGAGAACTTAATCCAAAAATTATAATACTGTACTTAGCCAATCGCATAATTTTTCTAAATATAAAACATCCACTTCATCAAAGTCATTCAGCGCATCACTATCCACATCTAGCACCGCTATTATTGAGTCGTTTTTTCGAAGGGGAATTACAACCTCACTTTTCGAAAGGGAACTGCAAGATATGTGCCCCGGAAAATCTTCCACATTTGGCACTAATAATGATTTATTTTGTTTCCAAGCAGACCCACAAACACCTCGTCCATAAGCGATTCGAGTACAAGCAACAGGACCTTGAAAAGGACCAAGAACCAATTCTGTATTTTCGACTAAATAAAATCCCACCCAAAAAAAACCAAAAAACTCTTTCAACCCAGCGGCGACATTTGCTAAATTGGCAATTGCATTTTTTTCATCTCCAATTAAATGAATCAGTTGTTGAATCAACGTTTCATATTGCTCCGCTTTGGTATCGCCCGATTTCAAAAGTGATTCTGCCATATTAAATACTCTTGTGAAATGCCTCTAGTCGCTCATTCGGAACGAAAAAATAATCACCCTGCTCCTGTTGCATCCCTGTTTCTTGAACAAATTGGTAGTTACAAATTCCATATTGTATATATCCATTTCGATCAAACAGTGCTAACATATTTTCTTTGTTTTCATCCCCAATTTCGATTTGAACAAATGGTTTGTGTTTAGTAATTAAGGGCTCTAATTCTTGAAAAACCACCCATTCATATCCTTCAATGTCGCATTTTACGTAATCTATTTTTTCCAAATTAGCTAATAGTTTAGACCCTCTTACAATCGCAACTTCTTGATTCTGATATTTTTCCAGCTCAGCATCATTTTGCGCTACATGTGGCAAACCCGTTCGAATCATTCCGTCATCCGTGGGGAGTACCATAATTGTTTTCCCTTCCTCAGCGCCGAGCGCTACATTGTGAACGGTAACATGCTTGTATTGTCTGAGTAATTTCGAAAGAACTTCATAAAACAAAGGAATCGGCTCGACGGAAACCACCTTTCCCTGTGGGGTTAATCGCGCAAAATTCTTAGAAAAATACCCCAGATTTGCACCAATATCAACTACGGTAAAATTTGGCTTAATTACTTTTTTAATTAAATAGTGATATTTAAATGCCGGCTTTCCTTTAAGGATATTCCAATCGAATAACCAATAAAAAACCACCTGCAAAACTTGCAAATATTGTTTTGGACTAAGGATTTTATACAGCAAGCGTTTAACTAATTTCATGAAATGAATTGGATAACGAAGGTACAATATTTATTGAAGAATACTGAATACAATATTGAGTTCTTGACTTCATTAATTGTTATATTTTAAGTTCTTCTTCTGGGTCCCAAAAATGCAATTTGAAATCCATGATTTGGTCAGAAACTACTTTTAACCCGTCTTTTTCTAGGCGATTTTGCATGTCGTTTGGTGAAAAAAAGTGTCTTTTCCCGGTCAAAAGCCCATTTCTATTCACTACCCTATGAGCGGGGATTTCCGGTCGATTATGACAAGCATTCATTGCCCAACCTACCATCCGCGAAGATTTTTTGGTGCCTAAATATTTAGCAATTGCACCATAAGAAGTTACCCTGCCTTCAGGAATTTCTTTCACAACCGCATAAACCTGCTCAAAGAAATCTTTAGTAGTATCAGACAAACGACTAATCATAGGTCAAATATAGAAAGGCTTTTAAAAAATGAATTGAAAAAAATGAGATAAATTGACCTTTTCACAAATAGAATTTTCAGCTGATGTAATTGAATTATGTTTTTCAAGCAATCTTTTTGTGAAAATTGATTTGTTTTCGTTAATTTTTTTTAACTTCATTCTCTTCATGAAAAAAAGAGTATCAATAGATTAAATTCAATATGAAAATTTTAAAAATTCAAGCCCTTCGTGGCCCCAATATTTGGAGCGTCTCCAGAAAAAAACTAATCCAAATGCGTTTAGATTTAGAGGAATTAGAACAAACACCTACTAATTTAATTGAGGGCTTTCGCGACCGAATTGAAAAAATGTTCCCCACAATGATTGAACATCGTTGTTCCGAAGGGGAGAGGGGCGGTTTTTTTCACCGAGTTGATCGCGGTACTTGGATGGGGCATGTTATTGAACACATTGCATTGGAAATCCAAACCCTCGCCGGTATGGAGGTTGGTTATGGTCGAACCAGAGAAACCAAAACTCCCGGAGTTTATAATGTGGTGTTTAATTACATCGAAGAAAAAGTGGGGATGTATGCCGCGGAGTCTGCTGTGCGGATAGCTGAAGTATTAATTGCTGGTGAAGCATATGATTTAAATCAAGACATTCAAAAAATGAGGGAAATCCGCGAAGATGTTCGTTTGGGCCCAAGTACAGGAAGCATTGTTGAGGAAGCAGTTGCTCGTGATATTCCGTGGATTCGTCTTGGTACAAATTCCTTGGTTCAATTGGGCTATGGGATTAATCAAATGCGTTTTCAAGCAACGATCACATGTAAGACGAGTAATATTGCCGTTGATATTGCTTGCAATAAGGAAGAAACAAAACGGATGTTGTCGGCCGCCTCAATTCCGGTTGCAAGTGGCTCAATATGCGTTGATGAGGAAGATTTAGCTGCAACAATAAAAAAGATTAACTATCCGATCGTTATTAAACCTCTGGACGGAAATCATGGTAAAGGAGCTTCAATCAATGTGATAAATTGGGAAGATGCGGTGGAGGGGTTGGCTTATGCTAAAAAATATTCACGTAGAGTTATTGTTGAGAAGTTTATTACCGGTTTTGACTTTCGAATTCTTGTGATTGATAATAAGGTTGTAGCGGCTGCTCAACGTGTTCCTGCTCATGTTGTTGGGGATGGCAATTCTTCCATTCAAGAATTAATTAATGAGACGAATAAGGATTCTCGTCGAGGATATGGTCACGAAAACGTATTGACTGAAATCACAGTCGATAGAGATACCACTGAGTTGCTCGAAAAATTGGGATATACCCTGGAAACAGTCCCTCAAAAAGAGGAGGTTGTTTATTTAAAATCAACAGCAAATTTGAGTACGGGCGGAACATCCATCGATGTGACAGATATGATGCACCCTGAAAATATTTTCATGGCCGAACGTATTTCACGTGTCATTGGTCTTGATGTGTGTGGAATTGATATTATGGCTCAAAACCTAACAGAATCAATGAAAGAAAATGGAGGGGTAATTCTCGAAGTAAATGCCGCACCAGGATTTAGGATGCACTTAGCACCATCTGTTGGCTTGCCTCGAAATGTGGCTGCTCCGGTTATTGACATGTTGTATCCTCCAGGAAAACAATCGCGCATTCCAATCATTGCAGTAACTGGAACAAATGGAAAAACAACAACAACGCGTTTGTTGGCTCACATTGTAAAAAATAATGGTTTTAAAGTAGGTTTTACTACTTCAGATGGGATTTATATTCAAAATCACATGATGGAAAAGGGAGACACAACCGGCCCGATCAGTGCAGAATATATTTTGAAAGACCCCGCTGTTGATTTTGCAGTATTGGAAACGGCTAGAGGAGGCATATTACGCGCCGGATTAGGTTTTTCACGCTGTGATATTGGTATTATAACGAATATTCAAGAAGATCATTTAGGAATAAGCGACATACATGACTTGAATGATTTAGCCCGCGTTAAGGCCGTTGTAGTTCATAGTGTAAAAAAAGATGGATGGGCGGTTCTGAATGCCGAAGATGAAAAATGTGTTGAAATTGCAAAATCCTTAAGTTGCAATGTTGCTTATTTTAGTTTAGATGAAAACCATCCGGTTATTTCGGACCACTGCGGTAATGGAGGGATTGCTGCAATTGCTGAAAATGGATTTATTACGATTAAAAAAGGAGATTGGAAAATTCGCGTAGAACGCATTACTCATGTACCGCTGACTGTAAACGGAAAGGCTAAGTTTATGATTGCCAATGCCTTGGCTGCTACTTTAGCGTCCTATTTGTGGGGTTTTAAAACGGAAGACATAAAATTATCTTTAAACACATTTTTACCGAGTGCTGCTCAAACCCCTGGTAGATTGAATATTTTTGAATTCTCTAAATTCAAGGTAATGATTGATTTTGCGCATAACCCAAGTGGTTACCGAGGAATTGAAGATTTCCTTCAATCAGTGGAGGCAACACGAAAAATTGGAATTATTTCAGGCGTTGGTGACAGAAGAGATGAAGATATTAAAGAGTGTGCTCGAATCGCAGCTCGAATGTTTGACCATATTATTATTAGGCAAGAAAAACACCTTCGGGGCAGAACCGAGGATGAGATAATTAAACTCATTTTAGATGGCATCAAAGAAACCGATTCGTCAGTGACCTATGAGGTTGTTACACTTGAAGTTGAAGCAATTCACCATGCTATTTCAATTGCTGAAGAAGGAACATTTATCACAGCCCTAAGTGATGTTATTGATAATGCGATTGATATTGTGCAAGAATATTTGGATGCTGAAATAGAACAAGTGGATTTATCTTAACTAAAGGTGTAACAAAATTTCAAGTTTAGGGTTGTAGAGTAATAACCTTAAAATCAGCACCATGAAATTCGGAATTTTGTTACTAGTTTTTCCTTTTCTTTTGAGTAAAGAAGAGCGAACATTTAAACGGTTGAATAAACTGTATGATAAAAACACAGAAAAAGCATTCTTGTTAGCCAAGAAAATTAATGCGAGGGATAAGAATTTGGCTTCTCCTTATTATTTTGAGTTTTTGGTTTATAGTAAAAAATCTGATTTGTCTAAGGTAACAAAAGACCAAGCTACGATTTTAGGAAGTGCTATAAGTATGGGGTCTTCTTTTGAGAAAAAAGCGGGCGAATCACTTTTAACCCAAACAGATTGGGCAACAAAAAAGGAAACCTTACGAGAAAAAGTAATTGCCTGCCTAACTAAGTTAAAAGCTGAAAAGAATGATTCTCGATTTAAGAAACTAAAGGAAAAAGCTACTAAATTCTTTTCAGAGGTTCCTGTTGATTTGGTGGAATTAAAGCAAGTTGAAACGCCAAAAAAGACAATCAATGAAACTAAAACTAGTTTTACTGCCCCGACTCATGTGTTTCCATCAATTAAAACAGAATCAACTAAGATAAATTTTGCTTTAAAGCCAACGGGTAAGGAACAATTTTTATCAATTAATGAAGCGGAAGAACAAAAACTGATTGACCAACTGAACGAAGCTCGCTTGTCCCAAAACCTTCAACCTCTTTCTATTGATCCAAATTTAGTTCGTGCTGCTCGCTACCATGCTCGCGATATGGCGAAAGAAAATTATTTTGATCACAGCACACACAATAAGGTAAGCGGAAAGTTATCTAAATCAATTGGTGCATTTGAACGAATTGCATTATTTTATCCTATAGGGGGAAACACCGAGAATATTGCTGCAGGAAGTTCAACAGCTGATGCCACTTATAAGCAATGGTTCGATAGTCCGGGTCATTATGCCAATATGTTTAATGAAGCAGCAACTAAAGTTGGCATAGGAGTATATCACGATGAAAAGAGTGAGTATGGATATTATTGGGTTTTTTGTACAGCAAGTAATTAATTTACCGTAACTTTAAATCTGAATTTAATAACTGATTTAATTTTGTTCTTATGAAAAACTTCTTTTTTTTATTGCTTGCTATTTCAGGCGCAAGCTTTTCCATGGCGCAAAAAATGTACACGGTAAAATACGAAAGTCAAGCTAACGTAAAAGTGTTTGTTGTGAAATACGAGAGCCAAGCCGATTTAAAAGTATATAAAGTAAAATATGATAGCCAAGCGGGTAGTAATGATGGAAAATGGTACTTTGTCGATTATGAAAGCCAAGCCAAGAAAAAACTTTATTTTGTCGATTACGAAAGCCAAGCAGATATCAAAATCTTTTTTGTCGATTATGAAAGTCAAGCGGGCTGGAGAAACACTGCAAAAAAACACTTACTTTATTAGGTGATTGGCTATCTTGAGATCCTAGCCGCCCTTTTTGGTTTTTTATACATCATTTTAATTGTACAAAAAAAGCCTGTTGGCTGGTTCTTCGGTTTTTTATCTTCCCTTATTTATGTGTGTGTTTGCCTTACTAATCAACTATATATACAAACAGGGCTTCAAGCAATTTATGCCTTGGTTGGTATTTTTGGTTTCTTTCGTTGGAAAATGATTGGGGCATCAATAAAAACCATTTCAAACAAAAATCGTTTAATTATTATTATTAGTGGACTAATAGCATCGTTTGTTTTGGGTTATTTATTCAGTAAATCAAATCAAGTACTGCCATATTTGGATGCTCTAATTAGCGTCTTTGGTATAATTGCAACCTATCTAACAACTGAAAAAAGAGTAGAAAACTGGATAATTTGGATGGTAATTAATGTGTTGAGCATTTATCTTTTTGCAAATCAAGCGCTCTATTTTTCAGTAGTGCTGTTCAGCGCCTATTTTATAGTGTCTTTTTGGGGGTATTTAAATTGGAGGAAAGAAATTGAATCGAATGAATAAACTGAAAATTGCCTTTACGGGCCCAGAATCGAGTGGAAAAACAACTTTAGCAAAGTGGTTATCTGAAGAGCTTTCAGCAGTTTGTTGTGATGAATTTGCGAGAAAATACCTGGAAAAAAAAGAGAGATACGATCAAAAAGACCTTACGAAAATAGCTAAGGGTCAATTGAAGGAATGGGACAAAAACACCGATTTGAGACCACTAATTGCGGATACAGAAATGTTGGTGATTCAAATTTGGAGTTTATGGAAATATGGCTCTTGCGATTCATTTATTACATCCGCGGTTCAAAATCAACATTTCGACCATTATTTTTTATGTAAACCAGATATTGCTTGGGAACCAGACCAATTGCGCGAATCCGAACACGAACGCAACCAATTGTTTGCT
>Ga0049081_10000667_pt1 | contig 13027 bp, 10 predicted proteins | sample GreLakmeER78MSRF_FD_66717 | JGI IMG/M metagenome (GOLD analysis project Ga0049081, IMG submission 66717) | Freshwater lentic microbial communities from great Laurentian Lakes, MI, USA - Great Lakes metaG ER78MSRF | ecosystem: Environmental > Aquatic > Freshwater > Lake | place: Great Lakes...
AACAATGCGTTTAGCGGCAGCATGCTCATGCTGCAGGACTATCGCTTTGCCGGTGTGCCATCGTTGCGCGTGAACGTGCCATTCCTGTTTACGGGCACCAACGAGGATATCGACCGTATCGAAGTGCTCCTCGGACCGGCGTCAGCGCTGTACGGACCGAACAGCTCCAACGGCGTGCTCCACGTGATCACGAAGTCGCCGTTCCAGTCGCAGGGCACCACGATCAGCGTCGATGGCGGCGAGCGCTCGGTGTTGCGCACCGGCCTCCGCCATGCCGGCAAGGTGAACGAGAAGGTCGCGTACAAGCTGTCGGGCGAATACATGCGGGGCCGTGACTGGGAGTACAACGACCGGTCCGAGCCCACGCTGTTCCCGAATGCCGCTTACGTCCCGGCCTCGCGCCGTGGTCAGCCGAACACGCGTGACTTCAATCTCGAGCGCTACACCGGTGAGGCGCGCCTCGACGTGCGTCCGCGTGAGGGCATGGAAGCGATCAGCACGCTCGGCTACACCAACGTGCTGAGCGGCCTGGAGCTGACCGGCGCCAACGGGACGGCGCAGATCAAGAACTGGACGTACCTCAGCCTGCAGCAGCGCTTCCGCTGGAACAAGTTCTTCGCCCAGGCCTTCCTCAACTCCAGCAACGCCGGCAACGACACGTCGGCATCGGACAAGGGCACGTACCTGCTGCGCTCCGGCCAGCCGATCGTCGATCAGTCCCGGGTGGCGGCGGCACAGCTGCAGCACGGTTTCGATCTCGGAGAGAAGCAGAGCTTCACGTACGGCGCCGACTACATCTGGACGAATCCTCGTACCGGCGGAACGATCAACGGCGGCAACGAGCTCGTGGACAACGTCACCGAGTACGGGGCGTACATCCAGTCGTCCACGAAGCCGATCAAGCAGGTCGAACTCCTGCTCGCGGCCCGCGCCGACGGCAACAGTGTGATCGCTGGACAGTTCTTCTCACCGCGCGCGGCGTTCATCATCAAGCCGAATGCCAATCAGAACATTCGCTTCACGTTCAACCGGGCGTTCTCGACGCCGGCCAACTTCAACTTCTTCCTCGACCTGATCCAGACGCCGAACGCGGGCGGATCCGGCTTCGACGTGAAGGCCCGTGGCAATCCGCCCAAGCAGGGGTGGCAGTTCAACCGCAGCTGCGGTACGGGCAGTGCGTTCGGTGCCTATTGCATGAAGTCGGCGTATGCATCGCAGGGCAGTTTCGTCGGCGCCAGCGCGGCAGCGGCGTTCCCCGGCGCCATTCAGGCGCTGGCGTCCCGCCTCACGCCCGGCATCGCCGGGGCGCTGCAACAGGCAGGCTTGCCCGCGGCGATCGCGCAGCAACTGGCTGCTGGCGCGGTGCAGTATCTCGGCACCCGCACGCCGACCAATGCCGATCTCGCGACGCGCGTGTCGTATCTGACGTCGGCCACGACCGCGCTCAGCACGGATGCGGTCCGCGACATCGATCCTCTCGCTGCGTCCTTCAACAACACGTTCGAGGTGGGCTACAAGGGAACGGTGGGTGGCAAGGTCACCTTCGACGTGGCACTCTGGGGACAGGAGCGCGGTGACGTCGGCACCGGTGCCTCGCTTGCGACGCCGAACGTGTTCTTCGGGAACCCGCAGCAGCTGGGCGGTTACCTCGGCCAGCAGCTCGCGGCCGGACTCGGGCCGCAGCTGGCACAGCTCGGCCTCACCCCCGCGCAGATCGGTGCCATCGTGAGCGGCATCGCCGGGGCCGTGACGCCGAGCGTCGCGTCGCTGCCGGTGGGTGTCGTGACCTTCGCGAATGGCAATACGGCGCCGAACGCGGTGTACGCCACGTATCTCACGTCCAACGGCAAGCTGTGGGTGCGCGGTCTCGACCTCTCCACTACGGTGGCCGCTACCGAGCGCGTGACGATGGACCTGGCCTACAGCTACCAGAGCCAGAACGTGTTCCGTGACCTGAACGGCGGGAATGGTCTGCCGTACATGTCAAACTCGCCCAACTCGCGTGGGTCGATCGGCATGCGTTACCGTAACGATCAGAACGGTCTCGGATTCGAGCTGCGCTCGCGCTACAACGAAGCCTATCCGGTCAACTCGGGTGTCTATGCCACCGGTTCTTCCTTCCCGATCGCGCCGGGGCAGGCTGGTGCAACGACGACCGCGTCGGGCGGTCCTGGCCGCTGCTCGCCGGCTCCGGCGGGCACGTTCTGCTACGAGAACGTCTCCGAGGCCGTCACCTTCGATGCGCAGATTACCAAGCGCTTCATGATGGGCAACCAGAAGCTTGCTTGGTCGTTGAATGCGTCGAACCTTTTCGATAACCGCGTGCGCACCTTCCCCGGCGTGCCGGAGATCGGGCGCATGATCATGACGCGTCTACAGTACTCGTTCTGACCCGGAGGCTGACCGGGCGCTGAGCGCGACCGATCGGCCACCACGGCTGAACACCGATGGCGAGGGGGGCGGTGCAGATAGTGCACCGCCCCCCTCGTGTCCTTTCGCTATGTTGAACGATGATTCTGCTCGACCCCAGCGCCCATCCCGTGATCGGACATCGCGGCAATCGTGCGCATGCCCCGGAGAACACCCTCGAGTCGCTGCAGGAGGCGGTCGCGCTCGGCGTGGATGCCGTCGAGTTCGACGTGCAGGTATCGAGCGACGGCGTGTTGCTGCTCATGCACGACGTAACGATCGACCGGACCACCAGCGGCGCCGGCGCCGTGGCGACACAGACGTTCGACGCGCTCCGGAGGCACGACGCCGGCGCCCGCTTCACGACGGACGGCGGTCGTACCTTCCCGTGGCGCGATCGCCGGGTTGTGATCCCGCGCTTTGACGACGTCGTCGATGCCCTGCCACGCACGCTTCCAATGATCGTCGAGCTCAAAACGCCCGCCGCGTCCGCCGCGCTTCACGCGGCCATCGTCCGGCACGGCCTGCAGCAACGCGTGATTGTGGCCGGATTCGAGGCCGCCAGTACGCTGCCGCTACGCGGGCACGGCTTGGCGCTCGGCGCGAGCACCACCGACGTTGTGAAACTGTTGCTGCCGTCGCTGCTCCGTCGCCCGATCCGGACCCCGTGGTATCAGGCCTTGTGTATTCCGCCGACACACCACGGCATTCCGTTGCCGATCGCGGCCATCGCGCGCGCCATGCGTGCGTCGGCGGTGGCTATGCACATCTGGACGGTGAACGAGCCCGCGAAGGCGAGGCGGCTCTGGGCCGCCGGCGTTCAGGGCATCATCAGTGACGATCCCGCGTCCATCCTCGCGGCACGTGCCGGCACCGCGTTCGTTTGAATCTGCCGGCGCAGTTCTGGTGACACACGGTCCTCGTGATCGCGATAACCTGCGCCCATGACGAAACAACGACAGGCGCTTGGGTTGCTCGGCGAACGGATTGCCGCGCGTTGGATGCGGCGCGACGGGTGGCAGTTCGTGGCGCATCGCTTCCGCAGCGGCCATCGCGATATCGACCTCATCATGCAACGTGGAAATGAAATCGCCTTCGTCGAAGTAAAGGCGCGACGAGGCGAGTCATTCGGACACGCGGTCGAGGCGGTCCACTACCGAAAGCAGCGGGAGCTCGGCCGGAGCGCTCGCGTTTGGGTGGATCGGCATGGATCATCGGCGCTGAGTTATCGGTTCGACGTGGTCGGAGTTCTCATTTCCGGTCAGAATGTCCGAGTGAACCATGTCGTGAACGCCTTCGTGCTGCCCTGAAATCAGACAGCGCGGGGGAGTTGTCCACATCAACGTTTCTTCGTATTTTATTCGGGTCTTGGCCCTGCTCGCGTTCCCGGTAGATTTTTGCGAGCCAGGGCATGGCGGCTTCACCACTCACGATGGCGGTATCTATGGCGGGCACAGTGATGTCAGACGACAAGCGCAAGGCCCTGGCGCTCGCAGTCGCGCAGATCGAAAAGAGCTGCGGTAAGGGTTCCATCATGCGTCTCGGGACCGATTCCAAGGTGCGCGTCGAATCGATTCCTACGGGCGCGATCAATCTCGACGCGGCGATCGGCGTGGGTGGCATTCCGCGCGGCCGCGTCACCGAGATTTACGGACCGGAATCCAGCGGCAAGACCACGCTCTGCTTACACGTCGTGGCGAACGCGCAGAAGCTGGGCGGCGTGGCGGCGTTCATCGACGCGGAGCACGCGCTCGACACCGAGTACGCCAAGAAGCTCGGCGTTGATGTGGAGAACCTGCTGATCTCCCAGCCCGACACCGGCGAACAGGCGCTCGAGATCTGCGAGATTCTCGTCCGTTCCGGCGCGGTCGATGTGATCGTGATCGACTCCGTCGCGGCGTTGGTGCCAAAGGCGGAAATCGAAGGCGATATGGGCGACTCGCACGTCGGCCTGCAGGCCCGCCTGATGAGTCAGGCGCTGCGCAAGCTGACTGGTGCCATCGCTCGCTCGAAGACGTCGGTGATCTTCATCAACCAGCTGCGTGAGAAGATTGGCGTCATGTTCGGCAGCCCGGAGACCACCACCGGTGGTAAGGCACTCAAGTTCTACGCCTCGGTGCGCCTCGACATCCGCCGCATTGGGCCGGTCAAGGACAAGGAAGAGGTGGTTGGCTCGCACGTTCGCGTGAAGGTCGTCAAAAACAAGGTCGCGCCGCCGTTCAAGCAGGCCGAGTTCGACATCATGTACGCGGAAGGCATCAGCCATACGTCGCTGCTCGTCGATATCGGCTCGGAAGCCGGCATTATCGATAAAGCCGGCGCCTGGTACAGCTACGGTGCGCAGCGCATCGGGCAGGGCCGAGAGAACGCCAAGATGTTCCTCAAGGACAATCCGGTGCTCATGGCTGAGATCGAGGAAAAGGTCAAAGTGCTGCTTGGCGTGAAGGAAGCAGGCGCGCCGGTCGCGCCTGAAGAGCCCGAGGAGTAGTACGCGGTATCTGCCGCATGTGTGAACGAACACAGGGCCGAGGGGTGGCTTGCGATGTGAAGTGGTGCCCGGATCACCACGGCTCATTGTGAGTAGCCCCTCGGCTCTTTTCGTCCCCCCTCCTGAGTCAGGGAGCGGGCCCGGCACGGTCAAGAACGTGCTGGAATCCTCGCGTCGTCCGGGGCGGTTCGTGCTCACGCTCGCCGACGGGCGCACCTTTACCGTGGCGATCGCCGCCCTCAGCGCGACCGGCGCCACACGAGCGGGCATCGAACTCGATGCCGATGCGGTGGCCTTTCTGGGCCGCGAGTCGGCGATCACGGACCTCAGCGATCGCGCCGTGAACGCGCTCGCTCGTGGCCGGAAAACCAGGCGTGAGCTTGAAATACGACTGCGTCGCGTTCAGCCCGACGTGAGCCTGATTGCCGAGGCGCTCGACCGGCTGGCGGCCGTCGGGGTGCTCTCCGATGAAGACGTGGCGCACGCTGAAGCCGCTGCGCGACTCCGGCGCGGTGAGGCACCCGCCAGGGTCCGTCAAGTGCTTCGACGGAAGGGCGTCGAGGGGCAAATGGTCAACGAGGCGGTCAGCGCGGCCATCAGCGAGGACGGTTTCGACGAGCTGGCCTCGTGCCGCGCACTGGCGGAGAAGCGGGTGCGCGCGCTCGGAGCCAAGGAACCCGCCGTGCTCAGGCGCCGGCTGGTGGCGTTTCTTCAGCGCCGCGGCTTCGGGGGCAGCGTGATCGGGCAGGTGCTTCGTGAGGTGCTCGGTCGGCAAACGGAACACGACGGCGAGTAGCCCCCGCACAAAGCACCGCCTGTCGTCTATATTTGCACGCTTATGCTTGCGTCCGAAATCCGCGCCCGATTCCTGGCCTACTTCGAGAAGAATGGCCACGCCATCCGCCCGAGCTCTGCGCTCGTTCCGGCCGATGATCCCACCCTGCTTTTTACGAACGCAGGGATGGTCCAATTCAAGAAGGTCTTTCTCGGCATGGAGGGCGCCCCCGATGGGAATCGGCGGGCGACCACGTCGCAGAAATGTGTCCGTGCCGGAGGCAAGCACAACGACCTTGAACAGGTCGGCCACACGGCGCGTCACCACACCTTTTTCGAGATGCTCGGCAACTTCTCGTTCGGCGATTACTTCAAGCGCGATGCGATCCGCTTCGCGTGGGAGTTCATCACCGAAGACCTGAAGGTTCCGCGTGAGCATCTGCGTGTCACCGTCTTTCACGAAGACGACGAAGCGCGGCAGCTGTGGAAGGACGTGGCCGACGTACCGGACAACCGTATTTACGGACTCGGCGCCAAGGACAACTTCTGGCAGATGGCCGACACCGGTCCGTGTGGGCCGTGCACCGAGATCTACGTCGATCTCGCGCACATGGCCCCCGACTGGGCGTTCCCGAAGGATGCCCACGGAGAATGGACGAACACCGAGATCACGGACTACTCGCTCGATGCCTTCGTGGAAGGTGCCGAAGCCGGTCGCTTCCTCGAGATCTGGAACCTCGTGTTCATGCAGTTCGATCGCCAGCAGGATGGCACGATGGTGCCGCTTCCCAAGCCGTCGGTCGATACCGGCGCTGGGCTTGAGCGCATCGCGGCTGTCATGCAGGGCGTCACGAACAATTTCCACACGGATCTCTTCCGCCCGCTGATTGCGAAGGTGGAAGAGGTCGTGGGAATTGACTACCCGTACCGTCCGGGCGTCGGCCTTGGCACGGCGGTCGGCAAGGACGGACGTGAGATCGATCCGGCGTCGTTCCGTGTGATCGCCGACCATGCGCGGGCGACGGCGTTTTTGTTGGCCGATGGCGTCTTCCCGAGCAACGAAGGGCGCGGCTACGTGCTGCGCCGCATTCTGCGCCGCGCCGTGCGGCATGCTTGGCTGCTCGGACGCCGTGAGCCCACCCTGGTGCACGTGGTCGACGTCGTCATCGAGTCGATGCGCGACCTGTATCCCGAGCTGCATGTGCGCCGCAAGCACATCCTCGAAACGACGCGGGCAGAAGAAGAGCGCTTCCTCACCACCATCGATGCGGGCATGACGCGCTTCGAGGAGCTGGCGCCGGCCGCATCCACGCAGGGGTCGACGACCGTGCGCGGCACGCTGTCCGGTGAAGACGCCTTCCGTCTGTATGACACGTTCGGCTTCCCGATCGACCTGACCGAACTCATGGCTCGTGAGCGCGGCTATCTCGTGGACATCGCCGGCTTCGAGCACTCGTTGTCGGCGCAGCGGAAACAGTCACAGGACGAGCGGAAGTCGCGTCAGATCACCGTGAGCGCCGACGAGTTCGGCGACCCGACCCAATGGACGCACGATCAGCAGCATGCCGCCAAGCTGGGCCGTTTCGTGGGCTACGACGTGATCGAAGCGGACACGGTCGTGACGGCGGTGCGCGCCCTGCCTGATGGCCGTGTGGCGGTGATGCTGCGTGAGACGCCGTTCTATGCGGAGTCCGGTGGGCAGGTGTCCGATCACGGTACCATCACCGGCGCCGGCTGGTCGGTGAGCGTGTCCGATGTGAGGAAGCTTGATGGCCGAATCGCGGCCATCGGCACGGCCAGCGGTGAGATTACCTTCGGTCCGGCGCATGCCGTGGTGCTGCGAGAGCGGCGCCACGACACGGAACGCAACCACACGGCGACGCACCTCCTGCACGCGGCGTTGCGCCATGTGCTTGGCGAGCACGTGCACCAAGCCGGATCGCTGGTCTCGCCCGACCGTTTGCGCTTTGACTTCACACACCACGGTCCGCTCACGCACGATCAGCTCGTGACGATCGAAGCGCAGGTGAACGCGGGGGTTTGGACGGCCGCGCCCGTGACGACTCGAGAGTCGGCGTACGCGGATGCTGTGGCCCAGGGTGCGATGGCACTGTTCGGCGAGAAGTACGGTGATGTGGTGCGCGTGGTCGAGATTTCCTCACTCTCGGTTGAGCTGTGCGGCGGTACGCATGTCCGAAACACCGCCGAGATCGGCCTGATCCGTATCGTGTCGGAGGGCGGCGTCGCCGCCGGTGTGCGGCGAATCGAGGCGGTGACGGGACCGCGCGCCTTCCAATTTCTTGCGGATCGCGAGCGAGCGCTGGTGCAGGTGGCTACGCGCCTCAAGGTGCCGATGGCTGGTACCGCTACGAACATCGAGCAGATCGAGAAGAAGCTCGACGCACTCATCGATGAGCGAAAACAGCTGGAAAAGCGTCTCGATGAGGCCATGCGAGGCGGAGTGTCGGGTGGTGGTGTCGCGCAGCAGTTGGCCAGTCAGGCCACCGAGGTGAGTGGTATGCGCTTCCTCTCCACGCGTGTTGACGTGGTCGATGTGAAGGCGCTGCAGGCGCTCGGCGATTCGCTCCGGGAGGCGCTTGGCAGCGGCGTCGCGGTGCTCGGCGCTGTGTTGGCCGACGGGAAAGGCGCACTGCTCGTGGTGTCGACTGATGACGCCCGCGATCGAGGGCTGCGTGCGGATATCGTCGTGCGTGAGGTGGCGGCGATGGTAGGCGGGCGTGGTGGCGGAAAGCCGCATATGGCGCAGGCTGGTGTCGAGGCCGACAAGTTGGATGTGGCGATCGCCGCGGCGTCCGAAATCTTTGCTCGCCTGGCATCTGCCGGGTGAGCGCGATGAACAGCGTAGGGAGTGACGCCGACGCCATCGTGACCTCCGTTGGCGGCTGGTTCGACGGCATAACGCCCGCACCACCTGAAGGGCTGCGGATCCGCCTGGCGGCGTTGCTGGAGCCGTTCGCGCATCTGCCCGCACATCAGGTGCCGGAGGCGTGCCTCGACGCGGGAGAGACGTTGCTTGATGCGTTACTCGCCTCCGGGTCGACGTCGCGTGCGACCGCACTCGATCTGCTCGCCGTCGACGCCCTCATCACCTATGCCTTCCAGGCCGCCGCCGATGATCCGGCGCTGATGGACGTGCGGGCCGCTCGTGCACTCGCCAGAATCGCAGCGCTCCCAGGATCGTTGGGCGCCTGAGCCGCCGCACGCGCGCGACGTCCGCATCGCTGTCTCACGCCAGCAGGAGGAACGCGTTATGATCGACATGCATTCGCATCGGCTGCCGGGCGTCGATGACGGGTCTCCGTCATGCAACGTCTCCCTTCCTGTCCTGCAGCGATTTGCCGCACAGGGGGTCACGGTCGTCGTCTGCACGCCGCATCTCATGGCGGGTCAGGCGATCGCCGCGCCCTCTGCGCGTCACCGCAAACTGTTGGGGCAATTGCCGGCTGGGGCGCCGGCCGGCCGTGTTGGGCGTATCACGCGCATATTCGGTCGCTGACGCGATCGATTCCCGAACCAATACCTAGCCATGCCCCATGCCGATCGAGGCCCTGAGAACCCGTCAGACACGTCCGTTGCGCCGTTGCTGGCTGCCCTGAGCGAGCTCGCCGAGACGGCCGGGCGTGTGGCGCGTGAGCTGGCGCCGGAGATCGAGCGCGCGCTGGACATGGTCCGCAACACGGTGAGGCAGGGGGGGACCCTTTTGTTCTGCGGGAATGGCGGCTCCGCCGCCGACGCCCAGCACATGGCGACGGAGTACGTGGTTCGGTACATGCGAAACCGTCGGGCCTACCCCGCGATCGCGTTAACCACGGACACGTCGTTGATCACGGCGGCCGGCAACGATCTGGGCTTCGATCACATTTTCTCTCGGCAGATTGAAGCGCTCGGGAAACGTGGGGATCTTTTGATCATCCACTCGACCAGCGGGAACTCACCGAACGTGCTTCGCGCGGCAGAGGCCGCGACGGCGCTCGGTATCCCGGTGCTGGCGCTCACAAAACGTGACGGCGGCGCATTGCGGTTGCTCGCCGATCACACGATTGTGGTGCCGACCGATCGGACGGACCGGGCGCAGGAGATTCATCTGTGTATCCAACACGCCATCTGCGACGCGATCGAACAGACACTCTAAGACGGCGTATTTTTACCGAAGCTAAACATCTATAATTGATGTGCTTAGCTAGCAGTATATGATGTACTTTCACATGATAGGGTCGCCATGATTTCACTGAGCGGGAAGCGGGCGTTGGTTACGGGTGGCTCTCGAGGAATCGGAGCGGCTGTGGCGCGGTTGCTCGCCGAAGCCGGGGCGAATGTCGGGATCGCCTACCGGAGTCGCTCCGCAGAGGCGGACGCCGTTCTCGCCGATATCACGAATCACAAACGTCTAGGTTTTTCTCACATGGGTGATTTATCAACAAAAGAAGCGAACGAGGAATTTGTTGATAAAGCGAAAAAACTGTTCGGTGGTGTGGATATCTATGTGGGAAACTTCGGAGTTTGGCCGCCCGATCCGCTCCCGGTTTCCGTGCTCGACGACGAGCGCTGGCGCTTCACGATGGCGACGAATCTGGATGGCATGTTCTACGGAGCGCGCGCCGCGGCGCGTGCGATGAGCGACGGCGGTCGCATGATCTTTGTGTCCAGCACCGCGGGGCAGCGGGGGGAGGCAGGGCATGCCGATTACGCCGCGTCCAAGGGGGCAATGATCTCCTTCGTGAAATCCTTGTCGGTTGAGCTCGGCAGCCGAAACATCACGGTGAACTCGGTGGCGCCGGGGTGGGTCGACACGGAGGCCGTGGAGAAGCCATTCGCGGTCGGCCGTGATCGGATTGAGGCCGCTATCCCGTTGGGAAGGGTGGCGTCGCCGTCAGATATCGCCGGACCGGTCCTCTTTTTGGCGAGTCCGCTGGCTCGGCATGTGACCGGCGAGATCCTGAATGTGAATGGCGGGAGCGTGCTCTGCGGATAGCGAGCTCAGCTGCTGGCCGCGACTTACGCGCGCCTGGCCAGGTCGTCGACATCGCTCGCACGCTCCAGCAGGCGGGATTCGAAACCTGGTGTGTCGGCGGAGCCGTGCGTGACGCCCTCATGGGCGAAGCACACCTCGACTGGGATCTCGCCACGGCGGCGACCCCGGCGCAGGTGCGCAAGCTGTTTCGGCGCACGGTACCCGTCGGGATTGAGTTCGGAACGATCGGGGTGCTCGACCGCGACAACGTGATGCATGAAGTCACCACGTTTCGCCGCGACGTGAAGACGGACGGACGTCATGCCGTCGTCGAATTCGGTGCCTCGCTCGACGAGGATCTGGCGCGTCGTGACTTCACCATCAACGCCATCGCATACGATCCGCTCGACCACCGCCTGCACGACCCGTTCGGTGGGCAGATCGACTTGACTCGGCGCGTGGTCCGGGCCGTCGGCGAGGCCGAGTCGCGCGTGCGCGAAGACCGGCTGCGGGCGCTACGGGCGATCCGTTTCGCTGCCCGTTTCCGCTTCGAGATTGAGCCGGACACCTGGAAGGCGATTGTCGGGAGTGCGCCGTTTCTCACACGACTGTCTCCGGAGCGGGTCAAGCAGGAGCTCGAGAAAACAATGGAGCAGGTGGTGGCGCCCTCCACGGCGTTTGCGCGCTGGCGCGACGCTGGGGCGTTTGCGTCGGTGGTGCCGACGCTCTCGCACGTGAGTGACGAAACACTGCGCGCGGTGGATGCCCTGCCGCGTCCCGGATTGGCCGGTCGTCCTCTTCGGAAGACACTGCGTATTGCAGCCCTCTTCAGCGAGGCGGGTGGGAAGGAGGCGGAGCGCGCTCTGCGAGACCTCCGGTTTTCGAACCAGGACATCGCCAATGTGTCGGCGCTGGTTGATCGCTGGACTCGCTTTGCACCCTCGCTCACCCCAGCGCTGGCGGCGGATATCCTGCCGACTGACGCTGATTTGCGGCGAGTCGCCGCGGGCATTGGGCGCCTGCGGGTCGCCGCCTTCGTGCGCCTTGCGGCGGCCCATTGGAGCGCCGGTGGCGGGGTGAGTCCGGCCGTGGTCCGCCGGCTGTACCGTCGCATGATCACGATCGCGTTTCGCGAGCCCATCGAACTCGCGGATCTTGCCGTCGATGGCGACGACCTGCGCAGTGCCGGTATCGCCACCGGCCCCGCATTGGGGCAAATCTTGCACGCCCTCCTGCAGCGGGTGATCGACGATCCCGCCGCCAACACACGCGACGTGCTACTCGGTGCGGCGCGTGAGCTGGCCGTCGGTACACCGACGAGCGCCCAATGAGCGCCACGCTGTTCGCGGCCAGCGCTCCGGAACCGCTCGCCGCACGCATGCGCCCGGAGCGCCTTGAAGACGTCGTTGGGCAGCAGCATCTGCTTGGTCCCGGGCGCCCGCTTGGCGATGCGATTCGCAACGGTACCATTGGCAGCGTGATCCTGACCGGGCCGAGTGGCACGGGAAAGACGACCATCGCAAGCCTGATCGGTCGGTATACACAGCAGACCGTTATGGTGTTGAACGCGGTCACGGACGGCATCCCTCGTCTTCGTGAGATCGTCGTCGAAGCCGACAAGCGCCGGAGTTTTGAAGGGCGCCGCACGCTGGTCGTGATCGATGAAATCCACCGGTGGGCGAAGTCGCAGCAGGATGCCTTGCTGCCGCACGTCGAGAACGGCGTGATCACGTTATGCGGCGCGACGACTGAGGTGCCGGGATTCGCGGTCGTGGGCGCGCTGTTGTCGCGGTCCCGGGTGTACGCGCTGCGTCCACTCACGATTGATGATGTGGTGAGCGTGTGCGCACGTGCGCTGGCTGACGAGCCGCGAGGCCTTGGGCTGCAGCGGCTGCAGGCAGATCGAGAGACGCTGCGCTGGCTCGCCGAGCAGGCGGACGGCGATGCCCGTCGTGCACTGGGTGCGCTCGAAGCGGTGGCGCAGGTACTCCCGGCGGATGCCGCCCTCACGCGAGACGCGCTGGCTGACGCGCTGGGTACGCGGGTCGTGAGCTACGATCGTGTCGATGTCGATCGTACGGCGGTCCTATCGGCGTTTCACAAGTCGCTTCGGGGCAGCGATCCGCATGCCGCGCTGTATTGGCTCGCGCGCGGGCTGCAGGCTGGGGAAGACCCGCAAATTTTCCTCCGTCGGCTGGCGGCCATGGCCACGGAGGATATCGGTCTGGCGGATCCGCAGGCGATCGGGATCGTGATGACCGCGTGGGAGACGTTTCGTCGGCTCGGGCCCGCGGAAGGTGAACGGGCCGTCGCACAAGCGGCCGTCTATTGTGCCGTGGCGCCGAAGTCGAATCGGCTGTACCTCGCCTGGGCGGCGGCCCGTG
>Ga0049081_10000668_pt1 | contig 13020 bp, 9 predicted proteins | sample GreLakmeER78MSRF_FD_66717 | JGI IMG/M metagenome (GOLD analysis project Ga0049081, IMG submission 66717) | Freshwater lentic microbial communities from great Laurentian Lakes, MI, USA - Great Lakes metaG ER78MSRF | ecosystem: Environmental > Aquatic > Freshwater > Lake | place: Great Lakes...
ATCCCTCCACGTGGCTCTACCTCGGCCCCGAGCGCGCGCGGGATGGCGCCTTTGCCATTCCCGCCGCCGCGGCGAGCTGCCCCGACTACGACGACTGGCACTACGGATTGCAGAATCGCAATACGTTCGCAAATGCCGTGGCGACGTCGTTGGTGAAGCAGAATCTGGTGAATCGTCAGATGACCGTGATGGTCGGCACGGCGGATACGCTCACGGCCGATCTCGACGTCAGCTGCGGCGCCAATCTGCAGGGGGCGCGGCGCTTCCAGCGCGGACGCACCATGATCGAGTACATGAATGCGCGACACCCGGGGCATGCGCATCGGCTCGTCGAAGTGCCCGGCGTCGGCCATTCGAGCCGAGGCATGTTTACCTCACTCGACGGCCGACGCGTGCTATTTCCGTAGTGCGCGCCGGCCGGTGTCTCAACGGACGCGCCGGCGCCAAGACGGTGCCGGCGGACAGTTGTCGTAGCCGCTACAAAATCGACGGCAGGATTGCGACGAACCGCTGCATTTCCTCGGGCGTGCCGATGCTGACGCGGCACCAGTCCGTGTAGGGCGGGAAGGCGCGTCCAATGACGAAGCCCTTGGCCAGCGCCGCCGCCTGCACCGTCGCGACCGGCTGTCCCGCATGGAAAAAGACGAAGTTGGTTTGTGAATCGGTCACTTTCCGACCCATCGTCTTCAACGCCGAGATCAACAACGCACGGCCTTCGCGATTCTTCTGTTTGATGAACGTCTGATACGCGGTGTCTTGCAGCGACGCATTGGCGGCGTGCAATCCGAACACGTTGGGGTCGCCGGTCACGTACGCCGAGAGCTTCGCGAGAATATCAGGTCGTGCCACGGCAAAGCCTACGCGAAGGCCGGCGAGTCCGTGGATCTTGCTCGCCGTCCGTGACACGATGATGGGTTCGCCCGCGAGCACTAGATCGACCATGGAGCGGTAATTCGGCGCGTCGACGAAATCGTAATACGCTTCGTCCACGATGACCGTCGTGCGCTTGGCATTCGTCTTCACGAAGTCGCGCAGGGCCTGATCGTCGTTGAGGGTAGCCGTGGGATTGTTGGGGTTGCACACGAACACCAGCTTCGTATCGTTGCCGACCTTGGCATCCATGGCGTACAGATCGTGATCGAAACGATCGTCGAGCGGCACCTTGTGTACGGCGGCGTTGAGCGTCGCGCCGTAGCGCGGTAGGTCTTCGAACGTGGGCCACGGGGCCACGATCTTGCCACCATTCTGCCCGTAGGCCAGCGCGAGGGTTGCCAAGACTTCACTCGAGCCTTGCGTCACCAGCACATGATCGACCGGTACACCGACGTGTTTGGCAAATGTGGCGCGCAGTTCGGCCCGGATTGGCGGATCGTACCAGGTATGCTGCGTCCACGACGCCATCAGCCCGTCTTTCGCCTTGGGCGACATGCCGAACGGATTCTCGTTGTAGCACAGCCGGATCGGTCCAGCCGCACGACGCATGGTCGTGACGTCGCGTTCGAGCTGATTCAGCAGTTCGCCATACGATACGCCGCCGAGGACCCGCGTGGCCTCCATGGCCGGCAGCAGTCCGGGCAACGCCATGCTGCCGGCGACGCCGATCCCCGTGTTGACGAGCCATTGACGACGAGAGACAGACTCGGCCATGCGAACCTCGGATAGTGAAGCGGTAAACCTGCTGTGCGCCTGAGCGCGCGCGGACGGGCCATCGGGTGTGGCGGCTGCTCCAGTACTGGTCCCGCACTTCGCCATAAACTAGCACCTAGGCGGTCGCCCCACGATGACCGGATCCCCGTCGTCCACTTAGGTGAATATGCGGAACCACAGTGCGAAGAATCGCCGCGCTCGCGAGGTGAACGCCCGCTTGCGCCAGGCGTCGGCCACCCGCCGGAAGACCTCGGCCTGCGTGGGATACGGATGAATCGCCTTGCCGACACCACCCAGTCCAACGCCGTTGGCGATGGCGACGGTCATCTCGCCGATCATTTCGCCGGCGTGGGTGGCCACCAGCGTGGCGCCCACGATGCGGTCGGTGCCCGCCGCCACGTGCACCTTCAAGAACCCGTGCGGTTCGTCGTCGAGACGCGCCCGGTCGTTGTCCTCGAGGTTCACGCGGATCGTATCGACGCGTACGCCCTGCGCGGAGGCGTCCTCCACGGTCATGCCGACGTGCGCGACCTCGGGGTCGGTGTACGTGACCCGCGGGACGACCAACGCGCTGGCGCGCCCGCCGCCGATGCCGAAAAAGAGCGCGTTGGCGACGACTAAGCGTGCCTGCGCATCGGCCACGTGCGTGAACTGGAGCGCGGTAGAGACGTCGCCGATGGCGTACACCCGCGGATTCGATGTGCGCAGGCGATCATCGACGCGCACCCCCTTCGACGTGACGCGCACACCGGCAACGTCGAGGCCAAGGCCGTCGATGTTTGGCGTGCGCCCGGTGGCCACGAGCAGGCGATCCGCCTGCAGTGCGGTCGTAGGATGTGCCGCTGGATCGTCGCCGGCGAGCTGCACGGTGAATTGCTGCCCATCGTGCGACACGCGTGCAATGGTGGCCTGATTGATGATCTGCACGCCGTCGGCCTTCAGTGCGGTTGAAATCACGGCGGCGGCATCGCTATCGTCGCGCGGCAGGACATGCGCGTCGGCATGCACGATGGTCACCGCGCTGCCGAAGCGTGCAAACGACTGCGCGAGCTCGGTGCCGATGGGTCCTCCGCCAATTACGAGCAATCGGGCGGGGCGCTCGGTGAGCGAGAAGATGGACTCGTTGGTGTCATACGGCGTATCAGCGAGGCCGGGGATCGGTGGCCGCGCCGCCCGCGCGCCGGTCGCGATGATCGCCCTGCGGAAGCGCAGCACCGTGTCGTTCACCGTGTCGTTCACCGTGATCGCATCGGGGCCGCAGAACGTGGCGTGGCCCAAGAACACATCGACGCCGAGTGCGCGGAAGCGCTCGACGCCATCAACGGGACTGATGTCGGCGCGCAGGCGACGGAGCCGCGCCATGACGGCGCCGAAGTCGCCTTCGGAAGTGACGCGCGGTCCGCCAAATCGCTCGGCGGCGGTGCGGGCCTCGCGCCACGCACGGGCCGCCCGAATCACAGCTTTCGAGGGCACGCAGCCAAAGTTGAGGCAATCGCCGCCGAACATGTGCCGCTCAATCAACGCCACGCGCGCCCCGAGGCCGGCCGCGATTGCCGCGCTCACGAGACCCGCCGTGCCGGCACCGATCACCACGAGGTGATACCGATCCTTAGGCACCGGTGCCATCCACCCCTTCGGCGCGACCGTGCGCATCAACTGCGCGTTCGCGTCGTCGAACGGGAGCAGCGGAATGCGCGAGGGCCAGTCTGCTGGCGGGGAATCAGGCAAAGGCATCAGGCGGAGGCGAAGGAAAGCCACATATGCATGGCGTCAACGAATCGACGCGGAGTCGTCAACGCCGAACACGATGGCCGATTGATCAGACGAAAGGCGCCCTGTACGCGCCGCCCGGTCCCACCACGAAAAAAGTGAGCTGAAGTTCGTATTCTGCTCGGCCACCACCACGGAGTGGTGCACTTTGTGCAGGTGAGGCGTCACGATCACGACCCGCAGCACACGGTCCAGCGCGTCGGGCAGGCCGACGTTGGCGTGCTGAAACTGTACCACGGCGAACAGCGCGATTTCATACACGGCGAACTGCTCCATGCTGCAGCCGATCAGCGCCAGCACCGGTACGCGGGCGATCGACGACAGCACGATCTCGCCAAGGTGAAATCGATTCGCGGTCGTGGCATCCATCTGGCGATCGCTGTGATGCAGGCGATGGAAGCGCCACAAGCCTGGCACCGCGTGATTGAGGCGATGCCACGCATAGGTCCAGCTATCGAGCAGCAGGATCGCCGCGGTCCAGCCCAGCCAGTCGGGCAGCGCGATCCAGTGCAACACGCCGAACGGGTACTCGCGGCTCCACTCCATCGTCGCGATCCACGCGCCAAGGAATCCGAATCGCGCGACGGCGCCGTTCACCAATCCGATGGCGAGGTTCCTGCCGCCGTGCACGAGCCGCTCGCGGGTGGCATGCGGCCCGCCTCCGTATAGCGGTAGGAAGGGCCCGAGGGTTTCCCACAGCACCAGCAGCGCCAGCACCGCGAGGGCGGCTGGCAGCCGGATGGCGTTGACCGTGTTGGCGGGCATCACGAGCAGGACAGGCGGCCGCGTGGGGCAGGGAGGTGGCGCATCGGGTGTTCCGGTTGACGACCATGTGAACGTAGCCTCGCGAACCGCCCGGCGGTATGTTGGGCGATCGCTCGTCACACCCCGCCCGAGGTTGCCGCATGCACCGTGTTACCCGTCACCTGTCGAGTCTCGTCGCCGCGGTCGTGCTCGCGGCGCCCGCAGGGCTCGCCGCGCAGGATACCGACTCCACCGCGCTCCTGCTCGCGCAGCTCATTCGCGCCAACAGCAGCAATCCGCCGGGACATACGCAGCAGATCGCGGATATCCTCGGGCCGCTCTTTCGCGCGCGCGGTTTCCAGGTGGACGTGATTCCCACGCCGGACTCAGCTAAGGTGCATTTCTTTGCGCGCCTCAAGGGCAACGGGTCGAAGAAGCCCCTCCTGCTCGCCGCGCACGCCGATGTCGTGGGCGTGGAGCGGGAGAAGTGGACGGTCGACCCGTTCGGCGGAGTGATCAAGGACGGGGCCGTGTACGGACGCGGCGCCATCGACTTCAAGGGCGGCCTCGCCGTATTCGCGCGCGCCGCGATGCTGCTGGCCGACCGCAAGGTACCGCTCGATCGTGACGTCATCTTCCTCGCCGAAGCGGACGAGGAAGGCGCCCCGATGAACACCACGTGGTTGGCGCGCCAGCATTGGGACAAAATGGACGCCGAGTTCGCGCTCAACGAAGGCGGGTGGATCATCAAGCGCGAGGATGGTCGTGTGCAGTACGTGAGTATCTCGACGTCGGACAAGCGCGTGCTGGGTGTGACGCTCACCGCGAAGGGCACCAGCACGCACGCGTCGATGCCGTTGCCCGACAACGCCCTCGTGACCGTCGGCCGTGCGCTGGCGAAGCTCGGGAGCTACGAGACGCCGCTCGAGTTCACCCCGGATTCGCGCAAGTATTTCGCCACGCTCGCGAAGACCAGTACCGGTGAAACGGCGCGACTCTACACGCAGCTACTGAATGGCACGCCGCAGCAAGTCAGCGCCGCCGACCAAATGCTCTCCCGCGATCCGCTGATTCACTCGCTGATGCGCAACACGATCGCGCCGGTCATCGTGGCCGGTGGATTCCGCAGCAACGTCATTCCCGGTTCGGCCGAGGTCACGCTCAACGTGCGCCTCATTCCGGGCAGCGACGCGGCCGCGCTGATCCGCACACTCGAGACGCTGTTCAACGACCCGTTGCTCACGGTGAAGATGTCGGGCGCGCTGGCACCGGCCTCGCCGGCGTCGCCCGATACGTCGCTCCTGTACCGTGCCCTCGCCGCCGAATCGAAGGCGCAGTGGCCCGAGGCCGAGGTCACGCCGTATCTGTTTCAGGCCGGCACCGACGCGGGGGCCTGGCGCAATCGCGGCATCCCCGTCTTTGGCATTTACCCCTATCCCATCAGCACCGACGAGCTGCGTCGGATGCACGGTAACGATGAGCGGGTCAGTGTCGAGTCGTTGCGGCAGGGCACGGAGATGCTGTTCCGTACCCTGAAGCGGGTGGCGGGCTCGAGCGGAGCGCGCTGAGCCACACCAGCTAGGCGGCCGCGCGCGCCTTCGCGGTTTTCGCGCGATGGCGGTACGACAGCACATAGAGCCCGGCCGCCGCCGCCGCGGTGATCACGATGCTGGTCCACTCGTCCAGGGTGATCGACGTCAGCATGCCGATGATCACCACACAGGCGAGGATCGGCACCACGCCGGCGCCCGGAACGCGGAAGGGGATGCCGCCCGACTGCACGTTGCGTCGGCGCAGCTCCAGCGCGGCCACGGCGCAGAAGAAGTACACCAACAACGCGGCCACGTTGGCAATGATCGCCAGCGACCCGAATCCGCTGGTGATGGCCAGCGTGCACGTCACCGCTAACTGCAGGGCAATCGCGATGTGCGGCGTCTTCCAGGTGGGATGCACCGACGCGATCGACGCCGGCAGGAACCCGTCGCGGGCGAACGCGTAGAGCGCTCGCGGTACCGCCAACGCCATGCCGCTGAGATAGCCGAAGGTCGAGACGACCACGCCGATCAGCAACAGCGTGCGTCCCCAAGGTCCGAGCACGATGCCTGCAGCATCGGCGAGCGGGGTGGCCGACGTGGCCAAGGCGGCGCCCAGCACGCCCTGCGCGACATACTGCAGGGCGACATACAACAGCGTGACGCCGATCATCGCCACGAAGATCGCGCGTGGCACGGTGCGTGACGGGCTCTGCACCTCGCCGCTCGGCACGAGTGCCGTCTCGATCCCGGTGAAGGCGAAGATCAGTACGATGCTGGCGCGTAGCACATCCCCGGACGCCGGTACCGTGGTGATCGCCAGGTTTTCGCCCTGTATGGAGAACACCCCGACCACAATCAGCAGGAGCAGTGGGGCCAGCTTGGCGACGGTGGTGATCTGATTCAATCGGCTCCCTTGGCTGACGCCGATCATGTTCACGCCGCCAACGATCGCGAAGGTGGCGATCAAGAGCGCCGCGCGCGGGATCGGACCGGCCAAGGCGGGGATGAGGGTGGCTACGTTATCCGCGAAGACGGTGGCCACGGCGGCCACCGCGTAGGTGCCAAGCACCCACAGCATCACGCCGGCCTGGAAGCCGAAGAACGGCCCGAACGCCAGTTCGACGTAGGCGTAGGGACCGCCCGTGAGCGAGACGCGGCTGCCCGCTTCGGCGATGCACATCACGATGAGCCCCATGGCCACCGCGCACACGAGATAGGCCAACGGTGCCGCCGCCCCCAGCGCGCCGGCCACGGCGGCCGGCAGGCGGAAAATGCCACCGCCGATCGTGACGTTGGCGATGGCGGCCGCCAGTCCCCAGACGCCGACCGCGCGAACCAGCGAGTGCTCGGACCCAGGCGTGGGGGCCGGTGCGGAGGAGGCGGTGGTGTTTTGGGGCATGCGAGTGGCTCGGAGATGAAGAGGTTTGGCGCAGGGATGAGACGTACACCCGCTCGTAACGTAAGCGGCGTTCCGGCAACGCCCTAGCGCCGTCGCGCGCAAGGAGCCGGGCCCTTGCTCGAAGTCTGGGCGAGGACCCCCCCCTTTTGATGTGGCCGCCGGTTAGGACCCGTCGGGTTTGCCGCCGGTGCCCGACAACGGGCCCGGGGTGTTGGCGATTCATGCCGCCAGCGGCGCCGGCTACGGTGAGGGCTTTGCGGCGAATGCGCATCGACACGCGCCTGATGCGTGGGTGCCCACCGTCACGTTCCTAGTGGAAGAGCTCAAGGCCGACGTGAACGCCCGCGACTTCAAGGGCTACACGCCGCTGCATCACGCCGCCGCGCGTGGCGACAACGCGTTGATCAAGTACCTGGTGAGCAAGGGCGCCGACCCCATGGCGGTGGCGCGCACCGGTCAGACCACGGTCGACATGGCGAACGGCGCGGTGCAGCGTATTCCGCCGTTCCTCGACACCATCGAACTGTTGGAGAAGATGGGCGCCAAGAACAATCACAAGTGTAAGAGCTGCTGATGTGCACGCGGCCGATCGGTATCCGATCGGCCGCGTGATGCATATCGCGTATCGTGACATGCGCTACGGCCGCGGCGCCACACGCTGCAGGGCCAGCTTCACGGCGGCGTAGGCATCGACCACGCCGCCGGTGCGCGACAGGGTGGTAAACTTTACCGTCGCGCCATCGCCCGGTCGCCGGACCTCGAGATCGGGCAACTTGCGCACCGACTCCAACACGATATCGCGTACCTGCAGGGCCGACAGCTCCGGGAAGTAGGCCATTAACAGCGCGGCCACACCCGACACCACCGGTGCCGCCATGCTGGTGCCGCTCTCTCGCTTGAGGCCACCGTCTGGCACCGTCGACAGGATGTCGACCCCCGGCGCGAACAGATCCACCTGCGCGCGGCCATAGTTGGAGAACTCGGCCGGCAACGCGGCCAATGGCTTCCAGCTCGACGCGCCTACTTCGATCCAGTTTGTCGCCCGCGACCCGCCGCTCAGCACCGGCGTGGGATACGATGGCGTGTCGTCGTTATCTGCGCCTTCGTTGCCGGCCGCATGCACCAGCAGCACACCCTTGGCTTCGGCATAGCGCACCGCGGAATCCACCGACGCCTTGGCCGGTGAGAAGCCCTTGCCGAAGCTCATATTCACGATCTGCGCGCCATTGTCCACGGCGTAGCGGATCGCCCGCGCCACGTCCATGTCACGTTCGTCGCCATCGGGTACCGCGCGCACCGCCATGATCTCCACATTCGGGGCGATGCCTTGCATGGCGGCACCGTCGCCTCGCAGTGCGCCAATGATGCCCGCCACGTGTGTGCCATGCATCGCATCGGGGCCGGTCACGTCGCGTGTACCGACCACGCGCTGTGGCGAGCGCGGATTGAACAGCGTGTCGATGCCGTAGCGGGCCTGCGCGTCGTAGGCCTCCCGCGCACTGGCGATCTCGGTGGCATTCAGACCGTCGGCATCGAGTCGCAGCCACATGCGCTTGGCTTCCTCCACGTCGGCCGAGGTCGGACGCAACGCGGTGACCGACGCGCGCGTGATCAGCGCACCGTTTAATGCGGTGCCGAGCATGCGCTCGACAGTGCGCAGGATCTCGTCGATGTTCTCCACCTGCAGCAACGTCGACTTCACCTCCGTCGCCTTGTCTTGATACGCGGAGGTGAGAGCGTTGCACTCGGCCGGCTTGGGCTTTTCCGTGAGCGATCCGGCGGGCTGATTGCGGCAGGCCGCGTACAGGCGCGTGATCTCGAAGGTGTCATAGCGCACCGGTGCGCCGTCGGCGGTGGCGAGGGCGTTCCAGCCGAACACGTCGTCGATCACCCCGTTGCCGTCGTCGTCCTTGCCGTTGCCCGCGATCTCGCGCGGGTTCTTCCACAGCGCGCGCGCCAGCCGGGTATGCGCCGTATCGACGCCTCCGTCGATCACGGCCACCACGACCCGTCGCTGCGGCTGGCGCGAAGCCAGTAGCTCACGAATCGCCCGCTCGGAACCGACACCCATCACCTGGTCGGTGTCGTAGTCGAGGCGCTGCCAATCCGCCCGCGCCGTGTCGGACGACACTCGGGCGGGTGGTGGCGGCGCGACTTGTATCGGGGCCTGCATGACCGGCTGCATCGCCGGCTCGGGCGCGGTACCCACACCGCTGCCCACGCCGCTGCCGGCGCGCGCGCAGGCGCCAAGCAGGACAACGCTGGAAAGCATTAACGCGAACGGTCGCGCGGTTAACACGGTGAGTGATCTACTCTGCATCGGTCATGGTGGTCGAGTCGGTGATCGGCGGGCCGACGGGTGGTGGCGCGTGATTCGGGCTCCCGTGGACGATAGCCGATGCCGCGGATGCCCGCGAATCTCGCGAATCTCGCGAACGTGGAATTGCCGCAGCAGGAGCAAGGGCAATGGGTCAGTCTGGGCAGCGCTTACGGAGTTTTCAGTAGGTAGTGAAGGGTGCGATCTGTCGCCGGTGGTGTTAGCCGTCACCGACTCGTGGACCAGTCTACCGCGTGCGCGAACTTAGCGGCGTTCGGCGGGACCCGTGCCGATCGTACACCCGCGCCGCACTCCCCGACTGCTGTGCCATCAGCTTGATGGCGTGCATGCGGTCTCGCGCGAAGGCATAGGCGGTTTCATGGTGCACGATCGGTGCCGGATAGTCGCGCCCGACGAGGCATCCCTTCATCTGCTGCATCATGAGCGGCGTGTGCTCGGGGCGAATGAGGTCAGCATCGGACAACGAGGATAGTTCGGGCACCCACCGTCGTACGAACACACCGGCCGCGTCGTGCTCCTCGGCCTGCTTGTACGGATTATAGATGCGAATCGTGTTGATGCCGGTCGTGCCTGATTGCATCTGACACTGCGTCCAGTGAATGCCCGGCTCGTAGTCGGTGAACCAGCGGGCGAGGATCGGGCCGGTGTGTCGCCAGTCGAGCCAGAGGTGATAGCTGGCGAAGCTCATGACCATCGCCCGCATGCGGAACGTGAGCCAGCCGGTGACCCGCAGCGATCGCATGCAGGCATCCACCAGCGGATAACCAGTCTGTCCGTCGCGCCACGCACGCAGCAGATCCATATCCGGCTCGGCGGGCCGCAGTCCGTCGAAGACCGGGGCGTAGTGCATAGACTCGAGGTGCGGCTCGTCTTCGAGCTTCTGGATGAAGTGGCAGTGCCAATGCAGTCGCGAGGCAAAGCTCACGAGACTGTGCATCCACTGCGCGGCCTCTGCGTTGCGACGTGTCGCGTGCTCCTCGCGCAATTCCCGCGCGCGACGGCGAGCCGCCTGATACGCCTGACGGACGGACATCGTGCCGACGGACAGTGCGACCGAGATGCGGCTGCACGATTCCGGTGCCTCGTTGGGATTCGACATTGCCCGTCGATAGTCCCGGCCGCGCGCCGAGAGAAACGAGTGTAGCATGTCGTGGGCGCGTGCTTCACCAGTGCGTTGCCAATCGGCCCACGCCGGCGCGATCACTGGGGCCGCTGCTGTGCGCGTGGCGGCGGGCAGGGCCCGCCAGGCCTCGTTGGTCACCGCCTCCGCCGGCGCGAGAATCTGGTCGGGTGTGGGGACGATCGGCGAGCGCATCCGTTGTTGCCACGTGTCGGCCCAGCCGTTTCGTGACGCGAGCCGACGGACCACGCCGTTGCTGGGCAATTCGTGCATCGTGACGCCGGTCTTCTTCGCCCACGCGCGAACACGGCGATCGCGCGCATAGCTCACGGCATTCCCGGTTTCCTCATGCGCCCAGAGGGCGGCGAAGGGCAGGGCCGCATGCAGCGCCGCGAACACATCGGGCAGGGCTCCGTGCAGCTCTAGGAGGTGCCCGCCACGTGCCTGCAGCGACCTCTGGAGTTCGTCCAGCGCGTCGCGCACCAGACACTCATGGCGCAGGTCTCGGTCGGCGGCCTGTTGCTGCTCGGGCTCGTGCACGTACACCGCCACCATCGGACCGGCGGCGGCCGCCCCGGCGAGCGGCGCGTGGTCGGCAATCCGAAGATCCCGCTTGTACCAGAGGAGTTGCAGGGCGGACATGTTCTGATCGAACGGTCATCGGCCGATCCGTCGTTCCCGTCGCCGAGGCCGCGCCCCCTTGCCAACCCGCGATACGTCCCGCATTGATCAAGATGTTCCGTTGGCCCCGCCGTCGTCTCGTCCCCGCAGGGTAGCGACATGCCTCAAGGCAAGGTCCGTCTCACGCTGATCGAGTCGACGCGTCGCACCTCCCTACACGCGGTGGGCGCCGAACTGCTCGGCATCAGCACGTACGCCGTGCTCGTCGTGGTCGCCATCAGTGGCGCCCGTGCGTTGAACCGTATCGCTCCCACGCCGCTGCTCGACGTGGCCGTGAGCTTCCTCGCGCCAATCCGCCAGTCGGCGCCACCGCCGGTGCAAGAGTCCATTCAGTTTATTGGGCTTGGGCAGCTCAACTCGGTGTCGATCCCGGTCATTGAACCGGCCGACTACGGCAAGACACCCGTTCCGCGCGGGAGCGTCGGCGACATGGCGGGGGAGGCGCTCGAACTTCCCGATGCGTCTAATGATTCGGAGAAGGCGTACAGCGAAATCGAAGTCGACTCCACGGTCGCGCTCGACCCGTCGGCCGAGGGGCCCCAGTATCCGCCGGCCCTGCTCAAGGCGGGCGTGCAGGGGGTGGTGTACGCGCGCTTCATCGTCGATACGGTGGGCCACGTCGACACCGCGACGATGGTCGTGTTGGACAAGCCAGACCCCGAGTTCGTGGCGGCCGTGCGTACCGCCTTGGTGCACATGAGGTATCGTCCCGCCATTCTTCGCGGCCGCGCCGTCGCGCAGCTGGTCGAGCAGCCATTCGTGTTCCGCATCCAGCCGCCGGGCGGAATCGAGTACTGACGGGCCCGACCAGCTCAACGAAGCTCGCGACCGTGCGTACCGAGAGAGATATTCGGGGCGAACGCTGATCGTCCCATTCCGTTGTCTCTCTCTGTCGGAGCCCCGCGTGGATACCCCCCTGGATTTTCTGGCGCAGGCTGAGGCCGAACTCGCCGCCGCCGACTACGATGAATCGGCGACCGGCGTAGACCGTCGTCAGTTCATGTTCTTCTCGTTGGTCGCCGCCGCGGCAAGCACCTTCGGTGCGCAGGCGGCTGGTGCGCAGGGAACGATGGCGAGGGCGAGCGGGATCGGCAGCCTGACCGGCGGTGCGTCGCAGCCTCCCCAGCCGCCACAGGTGGCGCCGGTCGCCCTCGGCAACGGGGAAGCGCCCGCCATGCAGTTCATGCCGTATCCCGGTGGCACCGGCGCGCTCATGGAACGGGTGGTGCGCGAGAAAGGCGCGGCCGCGTTCACGCGCACGCCGCACGCGGTGGAAAAGTGGAGCGGGGTGGTGCCAACCAATCCCGACGATCTCGCGTTCCTGCCGGCGCATCGCATTTCGGCGCTGATCAAGGCACGCAAAATCACGTCGCGACAAATCACCGACATCTATCTCGCGCGCATCGAGAAGCTCAACCCGACGCTCAACTTCGTGGTCACGTTGCTGGCGTCGCAGGCGCGTGCGGAAGCCGACAGGGCCGACGCCGAGATCGCCGCCGGTAAGTATCGTGGACCGCTGCATGGTGTGCCGTACGGCATCAAGGATCTGTTCGCGGTTAAGGGCGTGCCCACCACGTGGGGCTCGGCCGATTTCAAGGACCAGATTGCCGACATCGATTCGGAAGTCGTGGTGCGACTGCGTGACGCGGGCGCGGTGTTGCTGGCGAAGCTGGCCACGGGGTTGTTTGCGCAGAACGATTGGTGGTTCGGTGGACGCACCAACAATCCGTGGAACACGAATATCGGTTCGAGCGGCAGCTCTACCGGCCCCGGCTCTGCCACGGCT
>Ga0049081_10000673_pt1 | contig 13000 bp, 19 predicted proteins | sample GreLakmeER78MSRF_FD_66717 | JGI IMG/M metagenome (GOLD analysis project Ga0049081, IMG submission 66717) | Freshwater lentic microbial communities from great Laurentian Lakes, MI, USA - Great Lakes metaG ER78MSRF | ecosystem: Environmental > Aquatic > Freshwater > Lake | place: Great Lakes...
AATGACGACCAGTTACCAGCGGTTGGACGTTCCGACGCAAGTTTCAAAATCTGATTTTGCATGGACGGCCGAATCGGGCGCGTACAATTTCGACGAACCCACGTTTGGGCAAGCCGCAATTCAAGTATATACCGCTACCCTTGCTATGAAAATCAGTAACCAACTGTTACGCGATGAAAAAGCAAATTTGGAAGCGTTTCTTACCCGTGAAATTGCCCGCGCCGCCGCCCGCAATGTAAACGAATTCGTCATTAAGGGTTCGGGCTCTAGCCAACCATACGGAATCCTCACCCGGGCGACCCAAAACGAAACCCTCGCAAGTGCCAGCGGTTTGGATTTTTCGGACGTGGTGAATTTGCAATCCAAAATCCCTAGCGCATACCTTCAAGATGGTGAATGCGGTTGGATTATGCGCGGTACCACATTAAGCGCAATTCGCGGACTCACTGGCAATATTCCCCAAGCCGGTTTGCTCAATGTCACCCGCAACGAAATCGACGGTTACCCGTTGGCATTGTCGGATTTTATTGGGGCGTTCGGTACGGGTATTAAACCAATCATATTTGGTAATTTTGGCTATTATATGTTTGTGGAATCCGTCGATATGGAAATCGCCCGGAACCCCTATGTATACATGGCAAACGGCCAAACCGGTATTTTTGTAACGATGCGCTGGGGCGGTGACGTTACCCAAGCCGAGGCGTTCGCATACGGTATTAACCCCTAACGAATGATTACCCCCGGGACGTCGGCGCCGGCGTTCCGGGGTATTGGTGAATTATGCTAATCGTACTAAACGACGGATTGAGTCAATACGAAAACGGGAAACTAGTAAGTTACCAACCGGGAGCGGTGGTAGATTTTGCTCCCCATATTGCCCAATCGATGATCGATAGGGGACGGGCAACACCGTACCAAACGCCCCCAGAACGTCCAAACGTTCCCACCCCATCCAATCCCCCAACCCCGCCAAAACGGGGCGCCGGGCGCCCAAAAAAGGGGTAACACATGGCATATATCACATTGGCACAATTCAAAACTTTTTTGGGGATCACCAGCGCATCCGATGACGGAATTATACAAATCTGTATCAATTCCGCCCAACAAACCATCGATACGTTTACCGCCCGGACGTTTGAGGCCGCCGCCGATACCACCCGCACATTTACCCCATTACGGGAGGATTTTGGCGGTTCGATTTGGTGGGACGGGGCAACGCTGGGATTAGATGCGGATTTGTGCCAACTCACCACGATCACCAACGGGGACGGTAATCTAATCCCGTCCGGGGCCGTGGTTTTGCTCCCCATGAATTTTACCGCCAAATCTGCAATAAAGATAAAATCCAATACCCAGTATGTTTGGACATATACCGGATCACCGGACGGGGCGGTATCAATTACCGGCCGTTGGGCGTGGAGCGTTACGGCGCCGGCGGATATTGTTGGGGCGGCGTATGAACTCACCAAGTATTTTTACCAAAACCGCGAATCAAACCCCACCAGCGCCCAACAACTGATTAGCGCCGACGGGGTTCCCATTGCCCCGGACGCAATCCCCAAAATCATTATTAGTTTGCTCAAACCATATAAAAGGAGATCCTAATATATGGCAACAAATCTAAATACCATTTTGGCGGATATTGCGGCGCTGGTAGTAACGGACGGCACACTCACCCCGCCCGTATATTACGGGGCAACAATTCGCAATAGTTGGGAAAAAGCGAACCTTCCCATCCGGGTATTACAACCCGTCAATTTTGGGGTGAATGAAACGAAATCCCAAACGTTGCGCCCGTCGTTTGTAATGACGGTGGTTTGGACAATACAGGATATTTGTTTACTACGGCCGGCCGGGATGGGGCAAGGGTTGCCCGATATTACCGTTAATCTAACCAATTATTTGGGTAATTATATCGACGCCGTCCGAACGCTGGGATCATCCCAATACACCCGGCAGAACGTCCGGGGAACCATTGAAATGCTAGAATACCCGGCAGCGTCGGGGCGGTTCTATGATTCGGTGGTGATTACAATGGATTTTCTAGACATCATACAATAAAGGGGTTTAACCATGGCAACCACAACCGGGGCCCTATCGGGCGCATACGGCAAAATCGAAATCCAATACGACGGTTCGGGCGGGTTTATTGACATTTCGGGGAGCGCCCAATCAGTAGACACTACCACCGTAAAACGGATGTACGGTAAAGCGTACCCGCTGGATTCCGATACCCCCAAAAACACCTATGGCAAACAAGAGGGTTCCGAAATGACGGTAAACGTTATCTATACCGAGGATGCAACCGAGGGTTACCAGCGGGCGCTGGCCTCATTTACTGTAGCGGGGGGTGAGGATATTGAAATTAAACTAACCCCGGGCGGAACAACGGCCGGCGCCGATGTATATACAACTGCGGTAGGGCGTATTATTTCCATCGATTACCCCGGATTTGACGGTTCCAAGGGCGACCCAATTATGTGTAGTTTTACCGTTGCTGTAGAAGTAATCACACATACCGCATAATAGGATAAACCAATGAACTACAAATTACGTGACTTACCCCTATCTATGGGGGACATTATTGACATTGAGAATTTTAGCGATTCCCACAAAATCCGGGACATTGCGGGGTTGGTAAACCGGTTTGTTATTTACGAACCGGGGCAAACTATCCGGGATATTCCCATTGACGATTTGGCGCCAATCCTAGACGCAATCACTACCCGGCGGGGGTTGGGGGATTCCGAATTAAAAAAATCGGGGGGCGCGTAACGGCCCATTTGTGGGCGGGCGCGCCCGTACCCGTGGAATACCTCCAATTGGTTTTGTGCCGTGATGTGTACCATTGCCCGCCGTCTATGCTCCCCGATTGGGTGACTATACGGCGGGCGTTGGCTATGATTGACGCAGAACAAAAAGTAAGCAAACGGAAACGGGGGACATAGTGGCAACAAACGTCGTAATCACGTTTGAGGGTATTGACAACGCAAGTAAAACCGCAAACGATGTAAACCAGAGTATAAACACGGTTAACGATTCCGCAACCAGTACCGGCGGCGGATTTAGCATATTGGGCGAAATCGCAACCGGGGCGTTACGTTCCATTGGGGCGGCGGCCGTGAATGCAGTTTCGGGCGGATTGTCGGCGGTGGTTGGTATGGTAAGCGATGGTATTAAGGGCGCCGCCGATTGGGAAAGCGCATTAGCGCAAACCGAGGCCGTCATTAAATCGACGGGCGGGGCGGCGGGTTTGACGGCGGGGCAATTTGGGGATTTGGCTAGCCGATTAAGCGCCGAAAACGGAATGAGTAAATTTAGTGATGACGCAATTTTAGCGGGTGAAAACATCCTAGCCACGTTTACCAAAATCAAAGGGCCCGCGTTTACCGACGCAACCCAAACTATTTTGGATATGTCGACGGCGCTGGGAACCGATTTGGGCGGTACTGCTATGCAAGTTGGTAAAGCATTAAACGATCCAATAGCGGGTATTGGCGCATTATCCCGGGTTGGCGTCACATTTACGGACCAGCAAAAGGAGCAAATCAAAGCGCTATCCGAATCCGGGGATATGTTGGGCGCCCAACGGGTTATTTTAGCCGAACTAGCAACCGAATTCGGCGGATCGGCGGCGGCGTCCGTGAATACATTTTCCGGGCAAATGATAGTGCTACAGGAACAAACCGGCGCCGCGTTTGAACAAATCGGGACGGCGCTATTGCCGGTATTGGTTCGGTTCGGGACATTCGCCGGGGAAACGCTGGTTCCAATTCTTACCGACGTAGCGAAATCGTTTGGGGATTGGATTACTACTATTAACTGGGATTCTATTTTCACGTCCCTCAATGATTTTTATAGCGTTGCGTATGATTTGGTAACGGGGATTGATTGGGCGCGAATCATTACCCAATTACAAACCCTCGCCGCGGCAATTCAAACGGGGCTAGCCGACGGGAGCGCCCGGGCGGCGCCGGTAATCGCCCGAATCAGTGAGATTTTTACCGTAATTACGACCCAATTGGAACCAATCGCCGCCGGGATGATCGCCGCGTTTAATAACCCGGCCGTACAATCCGCCCTCAAATTAATCGTCGATTATGTGGGGGTGGTGGTACAGGTATTGTTAGAACTTGCGAACATCGCTATTCAATACGTAATAGACCAATTGCAAACCCTCGCCCCGATTTTTTCGTTTGTGTTTGGGTTGCTGGTAACCGTCGTAAATGCCGTATTCCCGGTTATTACATCGGTAATGAATTCGTTTTTACTGCTCTTACGGGGCGATTTGCCCGGGGCGCTCCAAGGGCTACAAACCACGTTCCAATCGGTATGGGATAAAATTAAGGGCGCCGTATTGGCGGTAATTACCAGCGTTATGAAAGAAATTGGGACGCTGGTAACAAAGTTTACCCAAATCGGTATCGATATGGCAACCGGAATAGTAAACGGAATTAACGCCGCCGCTGGGAAAATTAAAGAGGCCGCGCTAAACGCCGCTAAGGGCGGATGGGAGGCGATTAAGGAATTTTTTCGCATTTCGTCACCGTCAATATTAATGGCGGAAACCATCGGGAAACCATTTTCCCAAGGGATAGCCGCCGGGATTGTATCGGGAATTCCGGACATTGCCGGGGCGTCACGATTGGCGGGGGCGGTTGCGGGAACCCAAGCAACCACCAATAACTATTACCAGTTGGCCGCAACCTATAATACAAATCAATCCGAATCATCCATTATGATGGATTTGCGGGACATGCAACGATTAGCGGGGGCGTAATGGCATTTATAACACCCTACAAAATAACGCTTACCACAAACGGGAAAGTGTACCAGTTAAACGGAACGGACCCGATAACGGGGTATGAGTTCAATTACCAAGGGGACGGCGGTTTCGGGTTATCGCCCTTACACCGGATTACCCAGCGGGGGACGTTCCAACAAGGGGATTTCGATACCGATTTCCGGCTAGACCCCCGGGTATTGTCACTCCCGTTGCTGGTAATGTCGCCGAATTTGTCGGATCATTATCAAAAACGGGATGCAATTCTAAAAATATTCACCCCGTCAAATACGCCGGCAATCCTTACCGTAACCGTTGGCGTTGCGCTGGGAGATGATTTTGTACGTTCAATTTCGGTAATGATTTTGGGCGGGTTAACGTTCGATCACGTTCCCGGCGCCGGGTATGATATACGGTTTGTGGTTCAATTGCGGGCGGCGGATCCCACTTGGTACGATCCCACCGGATTAACGGTTTCAACGTCGGCGGCAATTGCGGGGACGCCAACCCCGTACCCCAAACCGTACCCGGTTCCTTATGGGGTTTCGGCGTTATCGGGTAATACAAAAATCACATACGGCGGATCATGGCAATCGTACCCAATCATTACCGCAACGGGACCAATTACCGGGTTGTTGATAACAAATCAATCGACGGGGGCGGTTATATCCGTACCCGGCGTTATCCCAGCGGGGCGAACGTGGACGTTCAATTTACTATACGGGTACAAAACCGTAACCGATGATTTGGGCGTTAATCAAATTGCGGCGGTAACGGCGGCGTCGGATTTGGCAACGTTTGCCATTGTACCGGCGCCGGCCGTATCGGATGGGGTTAATATTATTACGGCAACCGGAACCGTCACCACTGGAGCAAGTGCAACCAGTTTATTTTATTTCAATAGATATGTGGGGGTTTAATCATGGCAAGTACAGAGCGTTCACTAGGTTGGGCGACGGGCGTAGCGGGAACTGACGGGGCGGTTGCATACGATACAACCCGAATGACGGCGATGGAACGGAATACGCTGGGAACGGGGCGACTACTTACCGGTTCATTTTTAACAATGACGTTAACCGTCGGAAATACCATTTTGAGCATAGCCGACGGCGCCGCAATTATTAACGGATATTTTTACGAATCAAACGGCGCCGTTACCATTGCGGCGGCCGGGTTGGCAAATGCAACCTATACAATCGCCGTTATTGCAAATACAACGGCCGGGAGTTTAACGGTTGCGGCAAATGGGGCCGGAACGCTTACAATTCTTACATCCACAACGCGGGCCGCATTGGTGACGTCGGCGCAACTTGCAACCATTACGGCGGCGGTTACTGCAGTAAATATATTAACATTGGGAACGGTTGTTATTGCGGGCGCGGCGTTTAATACCCTATTCCAGGCGGGGTACAATACGGCGATTAGTAGGGTTGCATCGAATAACCAAATGGCGCAAATGTATTTAACGGATGGATCGGTTTCCGTTGCAAATTCCACCGATGTACTGTTATTCCCGCCCTATACCGCGTTCACCAATGCATCCGATTTGTCTATTGAGTGTGACGTTATAGCCGGCGTTATAACATGCCGAAACGCGGGTAATTATCTAATTCAAGTTCGCGCCCAATGGGATACAAATACAACCGGCGCCCGGGTAATTCGCCTGTACAATGCAGATGATAATACCGGATGGGTCCGGCCAAGTATTGCAAACATGGCAACGGCGCTGGTTTCAGGTTCACAAGATGGGACATATATAACATCGATCACCGCGCCGGCGTCAATTTCTATAGGAGCGTGGCAAAATTCGGGAACAACCCGCACAATTTCGGATATTTGGTTTCGAATAGTACGGGTATAACATGGCTCCACAATATACAATTTTTATTCGCAATAGCGCCGGCGCAATCACCGCCAACCTCACCGCAATGATTGGGGTAAAGATTTCGCGCGTATTAAACGGTTTTGACATTGCCCAAACGGTGATAACGGGGAGCGACCCAAACGCCCAATACATTACATACGGGGCGCAGGTGGAAATATTCCGGCGGGACATTACCGCCGGCGTCCCCAATAACCGAGAATTTGCGGGCGTGATTTATGCAACCAAAACCACGATTAACGAAGTAACCACTATTTCGTTTGTTGCGGTTGGGTTCGAAATCCTACTACAAAACCGGATTGTTGCATTTTTCGCCGGCGTCGCTAACCGTTCCACATTTTCAGCGGTGGTTGCGGAAACCGTAATGAAAACGCTATTCAACTATAACGCCGGTTCCCTTGCCACCACCGCCAACGGGCGATTTTTGGACGGGGTTATTACGGGAGCAACGACGGCCGCAACCAGCGGGGCGGGGAATTCTATTTCTATTGCCGTTGCGGGCCAAAACCTGCTAACTGCAATGCAACGAATTCAAGAAATCGCCGGGGGAGATTTTGCCGTAATCTACACCGCCCCGGCAACCTATACGTTTACATGGTACACCGGGCAACGGGGAACCGATCGAACCGCAACCGTGGTATTTAGTACCGCAACGGGAACTATTGGGGAGTTGGTTATTGAGCAACCCCGGGTTAACGATTTTAACGCCGTCATCGTTGCGGGCGCTGGGAATGAATCCGCCCGGGCGATTGTTACCCGGCCGGCGGTATTACCAACGGGGTTCGATTTGCGGGAACAATGGATCGACGCCCGCAACGGCCAAACCAGTACCGCGGCGCTCCAAAATACGGGAAGTTTGGAATTAGGGTTAGCGGCAAAAAACCGGGTAACCTATAGCGCCCAAATACTGCAAACCCCCGCTGTTCGGTACGGCGTGGAATACTTCATTGGGGATTTGGTGAGTTTGTACACCGGCGCCGGGGTGGTAACCCAAAAAATCAACGGGGTACAATTATCCATCGATAGCCAAGGGCGGGAGCAAATACAAATTGAACTCATTTCTAACTAATTTAGCCGCCAACGGGCGCCGAACCGATATTTTGGAGCGTATCGAAACGCCGGCGGCGGCGCTCACCCTCACCCGATCCGCAACGCTAGCGATTACCACGGCCGGAACCGCGATTACATGGCAAACCGAAACCCGAAACCGTGGTTTTATTTGGAGCGGGGCGGATGTAACCATACCAACCAGCGGGTACTACCTAATTAATTTGCAGTACAACGCCGGAACCTCCACAACCGCATATGGTATTTTACGAATAAATACTATTGGGGTTGGGTTTTTTACCAATTCTAGCATTAGCAGTACACTGCATACTTTTACCGTTATGCGCTATTTTGTCACCGGCGATGTAATAAACGCCGTGGTGGTTCCGGCGGTAAATTCTACTATTTCCATTGCGGCAGAGGGTACCGCGTCCGAATCTCCATTTATTCACATTACCCAAATTACAGGATCGCTATAATGCCAATCATAAACCGAATTTACAACCCCATTGCCATCCGAATTAGTTATTTCGACGATTTTGGCGTGGAATATCCGACACCCCCAGCGGGCGCCCAAATCGTCGATAAACCCTATACATACCCCGAGGCGATGATGGAATTACGATTAGAGCGGGACGCCCGTTTGTCGGAATGCGATTGGACCCAATTACCGGACGTACCATTATCGCCGGCCGTGGTTGCACAGTGGCGGGCGTACCGTCACGATTTGCGAAACGTCCCGGAACTGGTAGAATCGTTAGGTTGGGACGGGGCCGTAAATTGGCCAACGCCGCCCAAATAGGGGAGGTTGCCTATACGATGAATTACTACATCATAAATAACGGTACAAAACTCCCCGCCCGGGGGGTTTTGTATTTGCCCCGTATTGCCCGCTATTTGGCGATTTGCGGGGCAATAGGTGCCAACCCTATACAATGATACCCCCGGGCGCAAAACCCCTAATTTAAGAGTTTTACCAATATTCGCATAATTGCATAATTGCATATTGACATTTGTATAATTATACGTATAATGAAATAGGAATGAAGTATTTGAGCAAAGGAACAAACCAGATGAACATCAACGACACCCATACCCACATTCCGGAATTGGGGATTTGGGTAACCAAAACCGCCGACGGTATTTTGTCAAAGTATGACAAATCGATGATTACCCGCAAACGGAACCAGATGATCAAATCCAACCCCGCCGACGTTGCCAAGATTGACGCCGCTATTGCCGCCGCCGTCCAACCCAAGATTGACGCCGCCGCCGTCAAAACCGCCGCCGAATCAGTTGTTTACATGATGACAGAATCCGGCCAAATGGTACCGATTAAGTAATAAGAACGGCGGGGCGCTGGGAACGGCGCCCCGCCGATAAAGGAGCAAACCAGATGAAACCGTTCTTACTCACCCCAGACAAAATCACCGCAATGATCGACGAAATCAACGAACACATTACGGCCGTAACGCCGGCCACGGTGTGGGACGTTACCGCAACCGTATTCGATTCCATTGACGAATACGCGTATTGGAGCGCCAATTTGCAACCAATCCGTCACGCCGAAATTACGGCGATTGTTGAAGAATGGATTCGCAACAACGCCCCCGCCCCAATGTCGGAATTAGACGCACATAAATCCGTTCCATTATCGGGAATTACCCGGAACTGGGAGTTTTAACAATGGTAATTAGAATCCAAATCGATCCCGCACAGTTTGCCGAAATCATGGCAAAGCGGGGCGCCGTTCGTCAATTACTGATAAAGGGAACCCGGGCGCCGGGGACGGGTAATTGTATTGTGGTTCGATGTGTGGGGCAAATTGCGCCGGGAGCGCCCCGCACCGGTCCGATAGCAATTGGTTATTACAGTTCACTGTTTGACGGGAAACGGGCGCAAATATTCCAAATATCATCGTTGCAGATTGGGGAGTATTTCCAACACGGCCGGGATTGGTTCGAATGCGCGCATAACGAAACCATCACGGCCACGGAATACACCCCAGCGATTACGGAATTTGTAGGGATTTACGGCGATTTACGCCGATCCGATAGAGGGGGAACCGGATGAGTAAATTTTATATCACATTGCCCGGGGGCGTGGTAATCGAAATCTACGCTAGGGGCCGGGGCAAAGCAGTTGAGGCGGCAATTAATCAGCATTACGGCCCCGCCCCAATGAAAGTTATTTTTCTCAAATACATCCCGGGCGGCGTGGTGTATGAGGTTCGGCGCAACGGTAAACCCGCATTAGAAGTTATTGTTACACAGTAAGGAGCAAACCAGATGAGCAACCAATCAAACGCGCAAATCAGCGCCGCCCAAGGGAAACGTATCGACGGTTTTGGGGTATCATGTATTCTTACCCGACACCCTCATTACCCGGAAATTTACACCATGGCAACCACATACACCCATGGGGGCGAAACTATCCAGCGGTACGAAATCATTCCCGCCGGGACGGATCGGGACGGGGTTAAGGGGTTGGCGTTCGAACTGTTTAAATTGCGTATGACGGAATACACCGTTACCAACTGGGATTACATTTATAATACGTATTCCCCAATTACCGAACCAGATTCAACGGTGATTCGTTGGGTTGCGGATTTGTTCCGCCCCCAAAATATCCCGGCGTTATATGACGTATTCAAATCCGCCAATACCGATTTTTTCCGTTCCAACAATTGGCAAAACGTGCTAATTACTCACCAATGCATGATCATGGGGTATGATGCGCGTACTATTCCGTATAACGCGTTTCAATGGATGGTTTATATACTGACAGAACGCGGCCAAGAATTCCGGGGGATTTGATGGGGTATTGGAGCGGGGTATACAACGGCGTAAAATGGGATATTGAATTCAAAAACAATAAGTTTTACGCCGAAATATATTTTACCCCATCACGGATTACGCAATGGGGGAGCAAATCGCAGGCGGCCCAATGGATCGTAAAAACGATTAATGAAAGGAAACCCGGATGAGTGAATTATTCGCCGATGACAAGAAACTGTTTGATGACAACGCCGCCAAAATCGCCCAACTATGGGGAGAAATCGCCGAAATTGACAGCGAATTAGCGCCGCTCACGTCCCGCCGGGATGCAATTCGGGATCAAATTCGGGAACTGGTAACAGTGCTTGGGGGTTCGGTTTCGGTTCCCGGGTTCGGTACGGCGTTAATAACCAAATCTACCAAATCCGCATCATACGACGCCCAAACGTTGGACGCCCTTACGTCCGAACTGGTTCGGAACGGGGAAATCCAAACCGCCCAACGAATCGCCGACGCCCGTAAAGAATCCCAGCGCGCCGGGTATATCATGCTCAAAAAGGATAAATAGCGATGGATGAAAAACAGGATCAACTAACCCGAACCACGGTTTCATTTAACCATACCGAATCCATGCTGTTATGGCAGATTGGGTATATGGAGATGCGTAAACAAGGGATGAAACCGCTAACCCTCCCCCAGATTGTTCGCCAATGTGTAATGGACGCCGCCAAATTTCGCGGGTTGGATGTAATCAACCCGGAATTTAGTTTACCAGTGATAGGAAACGGTAATGAGTGATTTTTTTGACGATATCGCCGGGTTAGAGTTTGAAACCGAAACCCCCACCCGCCAATTACCCCGGATTTGGTGGTTTAACGGCGTCGACGCCAAAACCGTTCGGACCAATGGGGAATTTTATACCAAGTTGGGCGGATGCGGTACGCCGTGGAATGAGTCTAACCGGTTTAATGATGAAACCGGCTATTCGGCGCCGTCCCTACTGTGGGCCCCGATCTATTACCGGGAACAATGGTTTACCAGCGACGGCGACAATACGACGTGGTTACCCCACTATGAAAAGGGCGCCCGTAAATACGCCGAACAATTAGGGTTCGCCGCGGGGATCGATGAACCGATTGTACTGGTAACAAAAGGAATGACGGCCCGGGCGATTTATGGCAAGGGCGGAATCGTTGAGGAATACCAAAAAACCATTGGGGCGTTCGCAATGACGTTAGCAAAAACCACCCTCCCCGGTTGGGCGTTTTATATCCCGATGACGGCGCCAACGGATAAAAAGGGCAACCCGGTATATACCGAAACGGGCAAGGGGAGCGTGGTAACCCTCCCCGTGATTAACCCCAAATTCGGCGCAACCCGGGACGATTTGAAAACGCTATACGTCGGTACCGAAATACTGCAAAAGGGCGCCCAAATCCAAAAGGAATATAAGGGTTGGGCGGATGAGCGCCGGGGTAATGTTACCAGCGATGAAACCCCGCCCCCGGCCCGCAACGTCCCGCAATCACTAGACGAAACCATATTACCGTTTTAACCCGTCGGGGTATAGCGTCCGGCGCTGGGATGATTCCCCGGCGCCGGATTTTTTAGGATTTTTATGGGAACTGCAACGAAAGTAATCGACGTGTTACGCGTCCAAGGATTTATAGAGAAATCGCCGGGCGTTTGGGTGGGTAACCGGCCGTGGGACCCGAACGCCGATTCGGGAACGTTTGAGGTGAAAATAGTAACCGAGGAAATGGGGACGGCCGTCGATCGTACCCGGGGGAGCGTTGGTTATTCACTGTATCAATTGGCGGATAAGTTGGGGATTAGTGTGGATAAGGGGCAACCCGCAAATACTAAAATCACCCTTACCCATGATGAGTATGCAGTGAGTCACGGCGTCACGCTGGATGTAATGAAACAATACGGGTGGGTACCCATTGCGGGCAAACGGGCGGGGTTTAAATTCGTTACCCCGGCCGGCGATCGGTTCCGATATATCGACGGATTGAACCCGCGCTATAGCCACGCCAAAGGATACAAACCATGTTGGTATTATTTGGACGCCGCCGTTAAGCGCGCCCAATACGACGCGCTCCCGATTCTATTATGCAACGGGGAAATTAGCGTTATTGCGGCGCTATCCAAGGGAATCCCCGCAACGTGCATAACCAGCGGGGCGGAACGGGGAATACCAGAGTTGTTACTAGAAACCCTCAAATCCAAATGGAACGGGCCGGTTGCGGTTGCGCTGGATTGTGATGAAACCGGGCGCAACGCCGCCGAAAAATTGACAATGCAATTACGGAACGCCGGGTTTGTGGTGACTAATTTGGATTTGCAGTTGGGGACGGGCGGGGACGTTGCGGATTGGTTGCGATTAAATCCCGATACGCCCACCCTAATCTATAGCGTCCCGCCAATCGTACCGCCGCCCCCAATCGTTGCCAAAACCACCACGGCCGCCGATCTGCAACGCATCGAATTCCCGCCCCAACGATTCAT
>Ga0049081_10000674_pt1 | contig 12997 bp, 18 predicted proteins | sample GreLakmeER78MSRF_FD_66717 | JGI IMG/M metagenome (GOLD analysis project Ga0049081, IMG submission 66717) | Freshwater lentic microbial communities from great Laurentian Lakes, MI, USA - Great Lakes metaG ER78MSRF | ecosystem: Environmental > Aquatic > Freshwater > Lake | place: Great Lakes...
GCCCTGCGGCACCATCGCCTACGGACCACGCGGCGGGCGGGACCCGTTGGCGCTATGGCCAGTCGCCGACACGCCGGCCGATGTGTCCAGCTTCACCATCATCGGATGCCGGGGCGCGCTGTCCCGCGCCTGGCCGGATCTGACCGGACCGGCGCATCCGATCGGCACACACAACCGAGACGCCCGCGCGTTTGGGCTGATGACTGTTTAGGAGACGACTGATGTTTAACACCCTCGCCGCCTGGAAAGCCCACCCCTCCGCGCCGGCATTCGGCATGCCGACCGACCCGGCCGAGCGCGACCGATACATCGTCGATGTTGTCCGCCAGTGGGCACGCGGCGCGGAACGCCGGCTTGATGCTGCCCTGACCGCTTGGCAGTCCGCGACGGGTCGGGAGCGCGACCTGTGCCGGTTCGAGTTGCGCCGCTGCATCGAGGACATGCGCGTGACGCGGGACCTGAGCCGCGATGTCTGGCTTGCCTACTGCCGGGACGTGCATGAGCGCGCTGCGATGCAGGAGGCCGCGTGATGCTCCGCAAAATACTCGACCGTGACGGCGACGAAATCGAGATCGAGGCACTGCCCGTTCGCGGGCTTGTGTGGATCAACCTTCCCACCGAGGACGGCGTTGACGGAACTGAACGCGCCCTTACCATCGACCAAGTGGCCCGGCTCATCGCCGCCCTGACCGAAGCCGCAAAGGAACTGCCATGACTGAGGCTCACGACTGCATCACCAAGAGCAAAAGCATCTCGGTGGATGTGCGCATTCTGAAGGTGGCTGAGTGGCTGGCGACAGTCCGGCGGAGCATGCTCTCGCAGAATGGATATTCCTGGCGCACCAGCACCGTTGGCGAGGCTGCTGCCATCCTGCAGGACATCGCCGCCGAAATCCGCGCCGCTGCCACCCTGCCCCGCGCGATCACCCTCGAAGCCATCCTCGCCAGCTTCGCCGAGGCCCGCACCGAGCGCGACCTGGCCGACGCGTGGCGCGACGCAGTGCCGTCCCTGCCGACGCTCACCACCGCAGAACGCCAGACGATCACCGAAACATGGATCACGCGACTGTGTGTTGTGTCGGAGGATGACGGACGATGAGCGCCCCCAACGCCTGGCAGATTGAGCAGGCCATGTCCGCGCTCATGTCCGGACGGGCCGCGTTACTTGCCGCCGACCCGGACCTTGCCGCCGACGAGGCCGCGTTATCCGAGGCCCTCAAGCCCGAAACGGACGACGTGTTCGCACTGCTGCACCGCATCCTTCGCGCCTCGGTCCAGGCCCGTGCCATGGCCGATGCGGCGGACCAGCTGATCGACGACATGACAGCGCGCCGGGATCGCTACAAGCGCCGGGCCGAGACGATGCGCGGGACCGTGTTCGCCGCGATGGACGCTCTCGGGATACCAAAGATCGAGTTGCCCGACATCACGGCGTCGATCGCCAAGGGCAGGCCGGGCGCGATCATCACCGACGAGGACGCGCTACCGGATGAATACTGGCGGACCACGCGGGCAGTGAACAAGTCCGCAATCCATGACGCGATTAAGAACGGTGTTGTGGTCCCTGGCGTCGAGATGACCAACGCCATTCCCAGCCTTCAAGTGAGGACGAAATGAGCAACGCCATCACCACGCGCCCGACCGGCGCAACGCAGGTCCTACGCCCCCAGACGTTTGAGCAGCTTGGCCAGTTCGCGGCCATGGCTGCGCGATCGTCCATGGTGCCGCAAGCCTACCGAGGCAAGCCGGAGGACATCATGCTCGCGGTCCAGATGGGCAGCGAAGTCGGCCTTGCGCCGATGCAAGCCCTCCAGAACATCGCCACCATCAACGGCCGCCCGGCCCTGTGGGGAGACGCGCAACTTGGTCTCTGCAAGATGCACCCCGCGTGGGTATCGATCGAGGAGACCACGACAGGCGCGGGGGAAGCGATGCGGGCGCGATGTGTCGTAATCCGCAATGGCGAGCCGCCCGTTGTGCGAGAGTTTGGATACACCGAGGCCAAACAGGCGGGATTGTGGGGAAAGGCCGGACCGTGGCAGCAATACCCGGCGCGGATGATGCAGATGCGGGCGCGCGGTTTTGCTCTCCGCGACGCGTTCCCCGATGCGCTTCGTGGGCTGCTGTCCGAACACGAGGCGCAGGACACGCCGCCGCCGGCTTACACCGGCACCACGATTGAGGCGATCGCCACGCCGGTTGCGGAACCCGCCCAGGCCGAGCCGGATGAACCCTGGACACTGGACACCGCCCCGAACCCTGCCGCCTTCCTGAGCGTCCTGGGGCCGATGCTGGACGCGGCGCAGGATGCGGATGCGGTCGACGCGATCCTTGCTCACAAGCGCGTCCAGTCGGCTCAGGATCGGTTCGTCAACGGCCGCAAGGCGGCGCTCATGGAGATGATCCAGGCCGCGCTTGCCCGCACCGCGCCGCCCGCGACCGATGCCACCGACGACGGCTGGCCCGGGCCGGGTGGTGACGCATGAGCGCCGAACGTAAACACAGAACAAGGACACGTGACATGAAAAAGCCAACCACAAAAAGCGCCGTTATGCCGTCTGTTATCCGCACCGGACAAGGGTTGCGCGATGCGCTGTTTGATGAGATTGACCTGATCCGCACGGGGGATGGCGATCGTCGTCGCGCCATGGCCGTGGCCGCGCTGGCTGGCCGGGTCATGGATACCGTCAAGGTCGAAATTGAATATGCCAAGCAGGCATCGCTCGCCGCGTCACCCGCTGGCGAGGCAATCGCTATCGGTTCGATGAAACTCGGCCGTGGCTAGGCGCAAGCGCATGACTACAGGCATGACGACGTTGCCGATTTCGTATGTTTTCCACAACATTCGGAGTCAACGCAATCTTCGTCATGCCTGCCGCGAACTTCCCCGCGAATGGTGGAAGGCGCAAGTTGACCAAATGGGATCGCATCGGGAGTGGATATACAATCAAGCCCTCCCGAAACAGTGGCGATTTATCCGCCACAAAGACACATACGATGTGATGGAGGTTGACGAAGAATATGTTCACGCGCAGGCGTATAAAGCGGTTGGGTACATGTGCGTAATCTGCGGCGGTCCTGAAAGCACGGATTTTGCTCGGATAAACCAAGTCGACCGATTGGTCAAAGACTGGTCCCGTGAAACAATGTGCGACAAGTGCCTACAAAGGACGCTCCGCCTTGGTTCATTCATCGGTTCTGTCGCGCAATACTTGCGAAAGATTGCCCTTGCCGCTGCGAAAAACGACCAATGCAACCGGAGGGCCTGCTGATGGCACACCCAGGACGCGACCCCGCGATCTATACCCCAGCGCGTGAGGCCCTGATCCGCCGCGACTGGCCAAGCGACCGCGCCGCGCAACTGATCCTGGCCGACTTCAACGACCTCCCCGGCCGGGAACTGACCATGAAGACGGTGCAGAATTTTGCGTCCGGCATCGGCGTTTATCGCTCCCCCGGCGGCAAGGCGGCGACGATGGCATACACGCGAGGCTGTGACACTCGCTTGTGGTCCCAGGAGCGGACCGCCTACCTCGGCGCGCATTGGTCTACCGACCTGCCCCCGGAGACGCTTGCGGCCCGCGCGCAACGGGCCGAGGTCGTGCGAGCTATCAACGCCATGCCAGGGGCGCCGGTCACCGACAAGGCTTGCAAGCAAAAAGCCATGCGGGAGGGATTTAGCCGGAAGCGCGGCCCGAAACCCGAGCCGGAACCCGTGCGACTATCTGGGGATCAGGCGTTTCGTGCCGCGTTGGCTGAGTTTGGGATAGCGTTCGACGACGTGCCAGAGATGCGTGCGACCGGCCCATACGTCCCAATCATGTCCCGCCCCGACCCGCTCGCGGCGGACCGGATCGCACGGCACGCGGAACAGGCGCGGCAGGCGCATCGGGACGTGGCCACGCCGTTTAGCTGGGGGATGATGGGATGACCAAGGAGACGACAATGACGACCAAGGAAATCCTGATCGCGGCACGGGCCAAGATCGAGCGGCCGGAGTGCTGGACGCAGAAGGCATTCGCCAAGACGGCAAAGAAAAACAAAGCCGCCCCCAGCAGTCCACGAGCTGCGTGTTGGTGCATACTAGGCGCCGTGTCGGCGGTGACGCATGACAATCCGAACCTGCCGGCCACCAGCCCCATTACCTTGAGCCTCGCTGCCGCGGTGGGCGTGGATGCGTATGCCGAGTGCGTTATAATGTGGAACGACGAACGCGCCCGCACCCACGCCGAGGTCTTGGCCGCGTTTGACCGCGCAATCGAGGCGGCAAGCATCGGGGAGAACCTGACCGATATGTGCCTCGACGAGGATGACCGCGCGGCAGGGGAAGACGACTGACGCGCAAAAGCCGCCCGGTGTGACCCGAGCGGCGTCCGCGCCCTGCACCTGCCACCCCCTACGGGCCGGGTGGCGAGGCTCTGCATCACGGCCGGGGATGATCCGGCGACCCGAGGCTCTACCAACTGAGCTACGTGATGCAGCGCGATCCAGATACCACGCGCGCCGGGCTTCCCACAATCTTCCCACGCTAGACCCACGATGTCACAATCCGGACGGCGGCACGTCACAGATAGACTGCCGATAGGGTCCGATAGGTTGGGGATAGACTGGCCGAGAGGATGGCGAGAGGTTCCGAGAGGATACCGAGAGGTTAGGCCAGCAGCCGCCGCAACACCTCCGCGACCTGATCCCGAAACGCAAACATCAGCCCGCCGACGAGAAACGGCGCCGACCGCAGGCACCACTTGCAGGGCTGGTCCTGCAAATCCCACCACGCCAAGATCAGGAACGCCAAAGCTCCCAAAGCCACACTATCGAGGCGCCGGCTCCAGCTTTCCATGCCCACTCTGCGAGCATCCGGCCGAACGTAGGTAGCGCGCCCTCCCCGAGCCGTTGCGCTATCCATTTCGCGGCACCCCAGAGGGAATTGATGATTTTGTCACAAGTTTGCTTTGGCCGCACGTCATTGATAACCCCCTGAGACCGTTTGTCACGCTTTGGCGGCAAGGTCTGTGACCCAGACCATCCCCACGCGCAAACGGGCGTGCATATCGTCAATGGTCGTCATGCGCTCACTCCGGGCCGGTCTATTCGATCAGTCCATCCGCAGCATAGACAGGGCGATCACGCGCCGCGTCCATCCCCGATTGTAATCCACCCACCCGCTCAGGGACGACAGGTAGATGATGCGATCGGCCAGCATCGCCGCCACGGCCGCCGGCTTGTCCTGGCAGGCGTCTGCCGCCGCGATAGTGCGAGGCCCGATAGCGCCGTCCACAGACGCGCCCACGGCCGCCTGTAGCCAGTGGATGGGCTTGCCCCCGTTCACCGCAGCATCGAACACACACGCGGCCATGTGAGGCGGCAGCGCGCCGCATCGGTTGCGGTCCCAATAGTCGCGGCGATAGATGGCCTTGGCGCGGTCGATCGTGAGGCCCGCAATGTCCTCGGCCGGATACGCGCGCTTGCTGATCCCGAAGTTGGTTTCGCCGCCGGGGTCGCGGGGGTCGTTGACGTATCCGCCCTCATACCGGAGCGTGAAGTCAACGGCGCGGTCGAAAGCGTCGGTCATGGCGTGCGGTTCCGCGCGTTCCGGAAGTTCCCCGCCAGCGCGTCCACGCCCTGCCGCACCGCCTTGTAGACCCTGCTGGAGCGCGAGGTTGCCGGCGGCATGAACGGCGCCAAATAGGCGCAGACGCCGCCGACCATCAGGACCCATTGCACCACGCCGCCCAGGCCAACCGCGGTGAAGATGTCCAATTCGTTCAGCACAACGGCTCTCCGGGCGCTTCCGGCATCGGATGCGGCCTCGCCGTTTCCAGTGCCGCATTGATCGGAATTACATGCCGGTGCAGCATGTCGGGCGCGGCCTGGATAAACGCAGCAACCAGAGCACGGAATCTCGGCCCGTCAACAATAATGCTGTCGGCAGCGTTGATGGCAGCGTGGAAGCGTTCTTGATCGGTCACTTTCGGTCCTTATACGTCGATCGCAGTGATGAACTCAGGGAAGATGCGCACCGCGTCGTAGAGTGCGTGCGCTGTAAGCCCCTCCGCATCCGAAGCATTTTCGCAGGGGATGTCGAAGCGCCGATGAGCGCCCACAAGAGCGTCCTTTCCTGCTGCACGCGCCGCAGCCGACACCCAGCCATCCAGGGTGACCGTAATGAGCGCCCCACCTGTTGGGGGGAAATCCACCGATCCGCTGCGAATCCGCCAGTAGGTTGCTGTGACCCCTGAGTTGTCAATTTCGATGGCTTGTTGGAAGGCCATTATGTGGGTTCCTCTATGCCGATGTTGCGCCGCGAAGCGCACTGATCCAGGTGTTTGCCACGGTGAAGATGTAATCACACCGAGCTGCTGCACTCAGAGAGACGCCGTTGCTGCCGGCCGTTCCGTCGATCGTTTCGGACGCGCTTGCATACACTTTCATTAGATTCGCGCCCGCATTGAGCACAGTGATTACCATGCCGACCACGCCCACCGGAAGAATGACGCCTGTTCCCGAGGCCGCCGTCGAAACCCGGTTGATCTCTGCCGCAAGCTGCAATGCGTCCGCGCGTGTGGTTCCTGCCGCTGTCAGGGCATTGCCGATCCCTCGCAGACGATACCCTGTGACCTTTGAGCTACCATTTACCTGCAATTCGGTCGAAGCGTCATCGGTGAGCCCGCCGATAAGAGTGCGCCCCAGAAGGGCGTTCTTCGCTGCGGTGTCCTGCTGATATAGACCCCAGTTGGTGACAAGCGTGCCTGAGTTGGACGCGGTGGCGAGATAGGCACCGTAATAGGTTGTGACTGTGCCTCCAGCGTTGACGTTGTTCAGCGCACTATAAAGGCCATAAGCCGTCGTTACCGTTCCGGTGCTTGAATTGATAAGATTTGCAGCCAGGCCATACATAACGGATACCGCGCCACCCGCCGAATTTGTGGGGCGAGCATTGATTGCCACCATAGAGGTAACGGCGCCAGTGGAGGCATTTGTAGGCAGAGCGCGCAGAGCCTGGAGTGCGGTTATGGTCCCCGTCGAATCATTCGATGGAGCAGAATGCAGCGCATAAAGTGCGCTTAGGGTATTACCTGACGCGGCCGAATAAGTGGGGCCGAAAGACCCGCCGTAAAAAGTACCCGTGTGCGCAACAGACTGGTCGCCATCTACCAATAGATTGTAGGTGGATCCCGACGAACTCGTGCTATTCCGTGTGATCCGGATATCACCACCGGCCAGTGTCACCCGATCGGCCGAATGGGTCAGCGTCACGCCGCCATTGGCGAAATTCAGCACAGCGCCGGAGGCGAAGAAGGCGTCGCTCCACATAAGTGCGGACGTGCCGAGCGCGGAGCCGTCCGAAACCGCGGGGGAGAGCGCCGATGCCGTGAGGGACATCTCAGCCGCACTATTGATCGCCCACCCAAGCGTGTTCGCCGCCGGCAGATACATGCCATTCGTAGGCACGGTGGCAGACGACGGAATAAAGGCCGTCGCGGTGGCGGTGCTGGAAAAGGTGCCCGTTGTCGCAGACAGTGCCGCCATCGTTACCGCGCCACCGACAACCGCCGTCCCGCTTAGGGTCAGGGTTGAATGCGGAGTGTCCAGAAGCGTTGCCGCCGCAATCTTGGCCAGCGGTGTCCCGGTCGCGCCCTGCTGAATAAGCAACCAATCTGTCGCGCTTGGTGCGCCGGCAGTTGGAAACTCGCTGATCTGTTTCGGATCGGCCATGATCTAGGCTCCGATTGCGGTCAGGCGGGCCAAGGCTGCATCGAGATCCGCGCGCAACTGCTGGGCATAGGCCACAAGCGCGGGCACCAACTTGGAATGATCGACGCCTTGCATCTCCAGCCCATCCTTTTCCCCGCGCACCGCGAAGCCGGCGCCGTCCTCTTGCATCTCGTGCGCGATAAACATCGGGTATCTCGCGCCATCGGACAAAAACGCCGCGTCGTGCACGCGCAGCCGCTGGATCATTGAACCGTCCGCCTGGCCATAGGTGACCTTCAGGCGATAGTCCGATGACGTGTTGTATGCAGTCGCGCTGCCGTTGGTCGAAATGGCGCCGACCAGGCCGTTGCCATTCAGAAACCCTATCGCCAGCAGTGATGATGTTCCTGCAACCTCCGTCGAGATCGGCGCCGTGGTGCCGTCGTGCTTGACGGACAACCGCGCCACAGACGCAGCGCCACCGAGAATCACGCTGTCGGCGGCGTTCAGGTAGACTGCCTTCTCCGCGATCGGCGCACAGATGACCGTTGTGGTCCCGGTAAAGTTCAACTTCGCTGTAGTGCCGGCCGTGTTCCCGGCGACTGTAGTGCGGGACAGGGTGTTCGGCGATCCGTGCGTGACCGTGCCGACGCCCCATTCGGCCTGGGTCGTGGAATACATGACATACAGACACGTCGCACCGTTGGCGAATGAAGCGGCGAAGGTCACAAAGGGCGCGGTCGCGCCACCCAAGTTGAAGGTGGTCGATGTGCCTGGCGCGGACGCGGTTTCCTTGACGAAATTCGCGAGCATTTTATAGCCTCTCCGTTACGCGAGCATTCCAGGCCACGCGCGCGGCGGTCCGCATGCCGTAGCTCATCTGGTCCGATGTCCTCAGTTGCCCGAACACGGGCGCGTAAGCCAAGTCACTCGCGGTGATGTCAGGAATGGCTAGGATGTTGCCGCCAAGCCGCGCGATCCGGTCGATTTCCATAGCATCTTGCCATAGCTCGCTGCTGACCGAGGTCGCGTCGAAGTCGAGTGACACATGACGTTTCTGCCAGCGAGGCAGCGGGAACTCCTGCCCGCCCTGGGTCTGCTGTTGGTCGGTGCGATCGATGCGACCGAAAGACGAACGGAATCCCCGGCCGTATTCTGGTATCCAGAGCGGTCCGGCATAGACCAGCGGCACGTTGATGTGGTTGTCCGGGTTGGCCGCGTCCTCGACGTAGATTTGAAGGAAATCGGCGGTGATGTTGGCTGTCAGGATGCAAACGACCTGACCGTAGCTGGAAGCCGGCCCGTTGACCGTCTGACTAGAAACCGCAACCGGGGTCCCGCTGTTTTCGTTCCACCATGAAAAATTCACCGAAGCCGCCGGGGTCAGGTTGCAACCGAACAGGCCCGCCGCGCGCCATGTCTGCGCCGGATTGCGGGGTGTGATTTTCAATAACGCACCGGTTGCCAGCGTCACACCGCCAGACGCCGTCTGCCATGCGTATTGCGGCGATCCCTGGTCATTGGCGATCTGGTCAGGGTCCAGCCCTGTCGCGGTGCTGTTGGCGACGATCACCGCGTCCTGGACGTAATTTTCATATCCGATCGCTGTCACGCCCATTAGATCAGCACCATGAACGTTGTGACTTCCTGCGAGCGGAATTGCTCTTGAACGATTACCCCTCGCTGGCCAAGGCGCAGAAATGCCGTGGGCCAGGTCAGCAGGATCGTGTTCCCGATATCGAGACCCAACCCGATCTCGACCGGCACCGTGACGGTGTAGAGGCTGCGGTCAGCACACCACAGCACCGCGATTTCGTCCGCTACGGTCTGCGCGTTCGCCAGTGTATCTAGCCCGCCACCGAACGGCGGGAGGTCGTTGGGTCGGCGATACGCTGCGAGGATGGTTGTGGACGACGCCGCCGCATATCGGTCTGGCTTCGAGACGAACTCACGAAGCGTTGCCGTCGCCGATGACGAAAGATCGGTCTGGATCGTGTAGTTGTGCTGGTATCCGGTGCGGATGCGATAGGGCGGGGGAGACAGTGCGGCCGGCAAATTGGCGGGCCGGACGGAGATTGCGTTGTATTCGCCGATCGCGGCGGTCGGTGTGCTTGTGAGGCTTGCGGCCCGGAGTGCGAGGCATCGGGCCTTGCCATTGCGACCGGTGATCAGCTTTGCGCCAAACGACATGAGGCACCATGCCACTGCGTCCCTTGCGCTAACGCCACTGTCCGGGCCGATATAGATGCCGCCGTTGTATGGGTAATCGGTCGCGGCGGTCGCAAAGTCGGTCGTGTCCACAAGCGCCGCAGGCGTCGCGGCATCCTCGGTGATCAGATACCGCGCGATGTCCGCCAGCACGGTCTTGTTGCCGGCGGTCGGAAACTGCCCAGTTGCCGTAATCGTGATCTGGCCGACCGGCGTGGACCCGAGCTGGAACAAGCCACGGCTGTTGTCGGTCCGATACTGCCCGGCCGTGGTGCTGCCAGTGTAGAGGTCGCTGGTGTCGGCCTGGAACGTGATCGAGGTCGATCCGCGCTCATACAGAGCAAGGACCGTGCCGGCCCCGTTGTTGTATTGATATATCTGGTTGGTCGGGTCAATCAGCACCGGGGTGATGTTGTAAGCCTTGCCCCGTAGCTTGGGCTTGAACTGGCCGGCCATGTCCGCCGTGCCCTCATACGTGCCCGTCCCGCCATACTGCGTGGTCAGGATGGGCCTATCCAGCCAGTAGGATATGTCCCGCACTGGAACTGTCACGCCTGCGTCCGTGGAAGTCCAGGCGCCTGCAATGCCGGTGAACACGGTAGACAAGTCGGCCAGCGCCGGCGATGTCCAGATGTGCCGCGCGGTGTAGAGCCGTTCCATGTCGCGCGTGGATGCGGCCGGAGTGCCGACTGGCGGGAGGATCAGCGACGTTGCCGCTGACACCTTCTCGAATTGGATGCCGCCGATTCGGAATGTCACATCTATCGTCGTTGTCGCTGCAAACGAGAATTGATGAATGGTCTGTGCGAATGCCGTGTTTGACACTGTGAAGGTGCGGGAAAACGTCTTGCGTTGCGCGGCAAGATCAGCCGTGGTCGCGGTGTAGGTCAGGGCGGTTGCAGGCTCGGTTGATCCGCCGCGCTCGAGAATTATCGCACGGGAAAAAACAATGCCCGTCAGAGTGCCGCCTACCAATTTCACGTAGCTGGAATGGGTCCAGGTTTGCCCGACTGCCGCCGCAACGGTCGTGGTGTTGATGGGCATGATATTGCCCGTTAACGCGCCGACCGTGGTGCCGGCCCACCTGACATCAATGTAGGGTATTCCGTTTTCTGTGCCGATGCCGACGATGGATCGGACCAATGGTCCCGCTGCCGTGTTGACCGTCCACCCAGTCGGCGCTGTGCCGGGCGTGCCAGCGGCCGCGCCTTCCGCACGGGGGTTCGGGATGTAGTTCGTCCCCGCAGCTTCGTTCAGCAACGTCCGCGTGCCTGTGGAATAGTCCCACCGGACAGTTGCAATCGCGGCCTCGGTCAGATCGCCGTCGACGTTGATATACCACCCCTTGGTCTGCCGCGCGGACCGATAGCCCTGGAAATCCTCAAAAGTTTTCACCCCGCGCGATATCGTCACGTTTTGCGCGTCGATGTTCCATGCTCGGAGCAACGAAGAAATCTCGTTGTCGGGGTCTGCCAGTTCGATTGCACCGAATGCCCACGATCCAGCGCCGTCGCCGGGCGCAAGCGGCACCTGGCGGTCAATGCTAATAGAGGCTGAGATCTTCGGCCTGTAGACCACCACACCGCCCGCGTCCGTGGATTTGGTCGTATAGCCGTCGTCGCTGACGTAGAGCATGCCGGTCTGTTCCAGCGGTTCGACGGTCGTCGAGAACAGGCCCATCGGCGTGGCGCCCATGGCAAACTCGTATGCCTGCGTCCCGCCGGCCGCCTGGAACATGTCGATCGCCCCGACGAAGAATGGCTTTGTGGTCATGCCGCCGCCTTCATCGCCTGAAAGCGGGTTTCAGTGAGAAGCAGGTCGAGGCGCCCGATCATCTGTTCAAGCAAGGACCCGAGGACTGCCGTCTGTTGCGCCTCGGTCGCTTGGATGGCCTGGGCAACGATGTTCTCCGGCGACTGCGACGCAGCGCCACGAAGCACGGTCTGGACGGTCGCAAAGTCGGCGGCGTATTGCGCGCCCGACCCGAACAACCCACGAGAGGCGCCAAGCAGGTCGTTGGCCACGTCCGGCAGGCGGGAGAGGGAGTTGAAGTCGCTCTGTCCGATGCCTTCTGATACCGCCCGGAAGTTGCTGATCGCGGCGGAATACTTGTCTTGCGCGCTCAGGGGTGACGCGTCGCTAAATGTAAGGGAGTTGGAGTATTCCGACAGGCGAGTGACCGCCGCGAGCGCGGATTGCTCACCGCGCGCACGAGCGGCAATGGCCGCCTGGTCGACATTAACCGACTGCTGATTATACTGCGTCAGCATCGACAGCCGTTCGGCGTAGGTCGCGCGGTCTTCGCGTGCCATGAGGTCGAGATATTCCGCCGACGTGCGGCCGGCATCGCCAAGGATGGCCAGTAGCTGATCGGATAGCGCGTCCCGCTGTTGCTTGGCACGGATGTCGAACGCGGTCAGGTTCGCATCGAACGCCAGACGGGGGTTGTTGTCGTTGATTGCCTGCGCCTGGAAATAGCGGATGTCCGCGCTCATGCCGGTCTGGTCGAACAGGTCCCGCGCGGCCTTGGACGTGGCCGCGATGGCGTTGTTCCGGGCGTTGGCCAGCGCGTTTTCCTCGTGGCCGAGTTCGCGGGCGGTGGCTATGGCGTCGTCATATTGGCGATTGAGCGCGGCCAAGTTAGCGGACAGGCTCCCATCGCCGAAGGTCTTGGTCGTTTCGCCGAGCGCGATCAGCGCGGGAACAGTCACGTCCACAAACTGCGTGATGCGTTGAACCTGCGCCTGTAGGTCCTCGAGGTTCCCAAACGAACGGCCGGACAGGTAGGAATTGAGCGGATCGTTGCCGGTCGCGGAGAACCGCAGATCCCCGAACGCGTCCGCAATCGACCCCGGCCGCCCGTTACCCTGGCCGAAGTTAAGCCACTGGCCGGTGTTGCCGCCGATGATGCGCGACTGGCCGAACTCGTCTGCCGAAAAGCCGTTGGCGATACGGAGGTTGCTCTGCGCCAGGATCGCGTTGATCTGCGCTGTCTGCTGTTGGAGGGCTTGGACCTCGGCTGTCGTGTCCACGATCTGCGAGAACGTCTGGCCGACCGCCAGCATGCCGTTGTTGTTGGTCAAGCCGGTAGCCGA
>Ga0049081_10000681_pt1 | contig 12921 bp, 6 predicted proteins | sample GreLakmeER78MSRF_FD_66717 | JGI IMG/M metagenome (GOLD analysis project Ga0049081, IMG submission 66717) | Freshwater lentic microbial communities from great Laurentian Lakes, MI, USA - Great Lakes metaG ER78MSRF | ecosystem: Environmental > Aquatic > Freshwater > Lake | place: Great Lakes...
ACGGAAACATAGTTCCAGGACCTAATGTTGACAAAGATGTTGTTCCAGCTATGCTTACTCCTGGAGAATTTGTTGTAAACGCAAAATCTACAAGGCAAAATCTTCCGTTGCTTCAGGCTATCAATAGTCAAGGCGGTTCAAGTTTACCAATAGGATACATGCCCCCTCAAGTTAGCGACTCTGTGCTAGGAATATTCGGAGAAAGACCAAGGAGTCGTGGTTCATCAAAGAACGCAACTTTAGTTGGTCGATGGGGAATGATTATGCCAGAAAGCATCAATGGTGCACTGGCACAAAAATTAAACAGTAACGGAGCTAAGGGCTCAGATCTTTTGGCATTATTACAAGAGCCAGATAGATTAATAGACTTAGAAGATTTTCTTTCTTATAATGGGGTAGATCCAAAAGATATTGATATTGCAAAAAGAAGAGTCGCAGCAGACATGGCTCGTCAAATTCAACCAAATGCTTACTATGCAGATGGAGGATTTGGAAACATTGCCATGAGCTCAACACAAAAAGTTGTTTCTAGTTTAGAAAGTACTTATCCTGGAATTAGTTTAAAATTTCAAAAAGACAGGATGACTCCTGGAAGAAGAGATACTTTAAGAAGAACCCGTCCTGGAGAAACACAATCTCAAGCAAATAGTCGTGGTGGGGGTAGCCCAACAGGAATTAATTACAAGGGACAGAGACCAAGCAACTACAGAGCGGGAGCATCTAGAGGATCAGCATTTGGAGAAGGTCAAGTATGGGGACACTTTGCAGATCAAGAAATGCAAAAAAATACTTCTATGCTATCCAGAGCATTTGGATTTGCAAGAAAAACTCCAAATTTAATGGCACTAAGGAATCCAGGTCCAAGCCGTCCTATGCCTTTTGTTCCAGGATTATTTAGAAGAAATTCTGGCGGAATGATCCCAGGTTATAATACGGGCGGAATGGTTCAAGGGGTTCAGTATTTAAATGAAGGCTCTGAAAAGCCAATAACATTTGGATCAGCAAGGAGAGCCGAAGCTTCCAAAGGATTTATTGGTTCTAGGTTTGCTACTGGGCCAATGGCTGGCATGGGCATAGGTATGGGAATGCAAATGGCTGGCGGAGCTATGGGTGGCAGCATGGGACAAGCTCTTCAAATGGCATCCATCATTCCAATGATTGCGCCACAAATGCTTGGCGGTATTCCTGGAATGCTTACAAAAATTACTGGTGGGCTAAAAGGCGTAGGTGGTATGGCAGGCCTAGCAGGAAAAGCAATAGGTTTTGCATTTAGACTTGGACCATTACTAGCAATAACAACTGCAGTTACTGGAATAGTATTAGCTTTTAAAAAACTTAAAGAAGAACAAAAGCAGAATAAAATTGAAGCAACAAATTCAATAGCTATTACAGAAAAGTCTGCAGCTGAAGCTGGAATAAAATATAACAATCTTTCAGACAAGCTTAAACTTGTAAATGAACAATTGGAATTAGTTAGGGCAAAGGGATCAAACGCTTACGCCGCATTAAATTCAGCTGGAATACAAGGACTTACTTTAACGATTGCAGAGCTTAGAGACGGTATTAAAAACGCTAAAGAAAATGCAAAAGAGTTAGTAGGAACATTTAGCGATATTGATGTTAGCGGAGATAGCGCAAAACAAGCAAAGGTAACAGAAATAGCAACTAACCTAAAAGCAGAGTTTGTTGCTGCAGGAATGAGTGCTGCAGATGCAACAAATAAAATATATACAATTATTGCAGCGTCCGATAAAGCGGGAATGGCGTTTAATGCAATTTCTAGTAAAGGCTTTAGGGATATTTTAGATGTTACAACTGCTGCTGAAGCAAAGGTTATTTCTTTAAATCAAAATATGGCCAAGATGAGTGGATCAGATTTAGGAGCTTCAATTTCTAGTACTGCTAATGCCTTGGATAAGCAGCTAGATTCTATTATGAAGACTAAAGACGAAAATGGTGAATTAATAACTCAGCAAGAAGCCATCAAGCAGCTGTTATCAGAAATTAACTCTAAGCAGGGATCTAATAATAAACTTACTCATTCACAGTTAAATTCATTAAAAGAAACTCATCCAGAGCTACAAAAGATTTTAAATAGTTCAGATAATACTGCTTCAATATATGCAAAACAAAAACTACTTGTTATGGGAGTAAGGGCAGAGTTTAAAAAAATGAGTGGGGAGCAAGCGCAGGCACTTTTAGCTTTTAGCGCAGCTCTAGAAACAGCAATAACCGCACAGGAAAGATTGGCTGCTGGAAGCGGGATTTCATATAAGTCTCAACAAGCAATTGATAAAATGCAAAAACAAATTGCGGCAGGTGGACAAAAAGCTGCACAAGCTGCACAAAAAACTCAAGATCAAATTAAAGCAGAAATTAAACTTATTGATAAAAAAATTGATGCTATTAATAAAGAGGCAGAGGCTCGAAAGAAAGCATTGGAAGCAAGTCAAAACAAAGAAAACCTACAGATTGAAATTCAAAAAGCTCAACTTGAATACGCTGATAAATTGGCTGCTGGAGATATGGCTGGAGCGGCTCAGGCTCAACTAAGAATTAAACAGCTTCTTGGAGAAAGAGATACCCAAAAAGCAATAGATGCAATTGAAGAAGATAGAAAAAGGCGTGAAGATGAGCAAATAGCAAAGAAAGAAAAGCTTCAGGCAGCTTCTGATAAGGCTGCAACCAATTTGGCCAACGCTCAAAATAATGCTGCTAATGTAACATCAAGAATGTCTAAAATTGATTCTTATCAAAATCAATATCAAGCAATTGTAAAAGAGCAAGCAAGAATAGACGCCGTCCTTGCAGAAAAGCCAGGAGATAAGCAAGCCTTAAAAGATTTACAGGATTTAGTTAGAGGACCACTAGGAGATCTTGGAAAACAAGTTTCAGCCGATGCAAAGGGTAAGGATAAAGCACTGGCTCAAGAATTAAAAAATATATTTACTGGAACGTTAATTGATAAAGACGGAAACTCGCTGGCTGGAAAGGTTACGCAATCTACTCATCCAAAGGGATCTGCTACATATAAAGCTGGTAAAGCAGATGATGCAGTTAAAGCAGATGCTGCTCTAGCACTTAAAGCAGCACTAGCAGGCGCTGAAAAAATGATGGGTGGAGCAACTTTACAAAATATTGTTGACGCAATTACTGGAGACACAAAATCAAGTAAACCGTATGGCTCAAAAAGACTTGCTAAAGAAATTGCTGATAATACATATGATAAATATTTGCAAAAAGATGGCTCTCTAAGTGCTCAGGGAAGAAGAGCAATTATGGAAGATAATAAACTGGGTGCAGGTCAATACTTTACATATGAAGGAAAAACATATAAAGGAAACACTGGAGGAGCAGGAGATTTCCTTCCAGCAATTTTGCAAAAACATGATGGCGGATATATATCTGGTCCAGGAACGGCAACATCAGATTCAATTCCAGCCTATTTATCAAACGGAGAGTTTGTTATTAATGCTGCATCTGCTAAAGCATTTGGTTACGGAAACTTAGAAAGAATTAATAAAATGGCATCAGGAGGAAGGGCTGCAAAATACAATATTCCTTCTTATTCAATGGGTGGTAGAATTAATTACGAAGATGGCGGTGCTGCCTTTACAAGATCAAATATTAATGTTACAGTTAATGCTGCTCCAGGAATGGACGAGAGAGCTTTGGCGGACATGGTAATAAACAGAATTTCTACTGCTTCAAGAAATTTAAATTCTAAAACTGGAGAGGGGCTAAGAGCATAATGTCAAACACAGGAAACTCTGCTGTATATTTACCAGTAGGATCATTAATATATGTAGACACTTCATCTACATCTACTCCAACGTGGGCACCCCTTTCAGAACACAATAGGCAGCCAGTATCTATATCTCAAAATAGAATTCAGTCTGTAACTAGAATGAGCAATGGAACCTTAAGAAAATTTTTTATTGCAGATAAAAGAGAGTTTAGCACTTCCTGGACAATGCTTCCTTCTTTTTCAAATATGACAGTAGACGCTGGATATGGCGCACTAGATCTGAAGTCCTACTTTGAAGGAAGCAAAGGTCGTGGTACTTTTAAGATTAAAATTGTATATGGGAAAAATCAAACATCTCCCTATGCAAGCAGAGAAGAAATAGTTACGGTATCTTTCGCATCTTGCAGTTTTGAAATTGTAAAAAGAAATGTTAAGTTTGACAAAGACAAGCCTGCTCAAGAATTCTGGAATGTGTCTGTATCCCTGGAAGAGGTATAATGATTACCTCTGTTCCTTCATCAAACAATACAGTTGTTAAAGATTTATTTAAACAACAGTCTTCTATAAACATAGGGGTTGGAAGCACTATTGAGTACAATATGAATTCAATGCTAGATAACATTACTGTTACATATCCTTCATCTATGGATCAATATTATACTAAGTCTGAAAACGGTAAGGTTAATACTTATAAAAAGTTATTTCCCATAGATTCAATTATTAAACCTTTCAGGCCATTGTTTTCTGGAGTAAAGTATTTAATATGGACAACAGCACAAACAGACACTCCTCCAAATAGTTTTTATTCTCCAAGAACTTTAACTTATCCAAGAACAACATCTCCCCAGACAGACGGGTATGAATCAGCTGCAACCACTACTTATCCAAGGCTTTATTATCCTGGAGTAACTACCGCTTATAAATATTGGGTTACTCCAATAAATCAAAACGCTGATTTGACCGTAACCTATTCTGTATCTTCTGCAACAGTGGTGGAGGCCTCATCTTCAGGCACACTCGTTACATATAAAACTTTATCTAACCATGGATTTATATCTGGTCAAACTGTAACAGTAACTGGATTAACTACATCCGCATTTAACATTTCTTCTGTATTAATTAACTCGACTCCAAGCCCCACATCTTTTACAGTATTAAACTCAGCCACAGGAACCTGGGCAACGTCCCAGGCAGGAACAGCAACACTTTCTACGCCTACAAAACCAGCCGTGTCAAATAAGATAGTTGCAAGATTTGAAAAAACACATTCTTTGCCAAGCAATTACACTATTACAATAACTTATTCTGATTCTACAACAGCAGTAGTTGGCCCAAGCCCAGTAGATTCGTCTGGAAATATTGTTTTGTTCTATAACGGAGCGTCCTGGTCTTCTACAGAACCATCTGAATATTCATCTCCAAAATTAATTGAATCTATTAGACTTCAAGCAACCAACGCAGGTGGAGGTAAAGTTATAGGAGTAATAGAGGTATCTGCCAGATGGGTTAAAGATATAACCTCAGATATTGCATCTATTGATATACAAAAAGAATCATCTTCGAGCTCAGAAGACGTTTTGCCCGTAGGAAAAATTACTGCAAATAATATAAATTTAAATTTAATAAATTACAATGAATCAGCATTGCAATATTTAAACTATAATAGATCCGATTCAATTGATTCTACTAAAACCTATATGGTAAAAAATGCCGAGATCAGGCCGTACTTTTTAATTTATCACAGCACAGGAGGCTTTGGCTCATCTGGTGCGTTATACGACAAAATTCCTCAAGGAGTTTATTATGTAGATTCCTGGAACCTAGAAGAAAGAGGAGAAGTTTCTTTAAATGCTTTAGACGGGGCAAAACAGCTTATGGAGACCATTGCCCCAGATATTTTATGTGAGTCTTATCCAGTAACAAGTATTATTAGAAGACTTCTAGATTCAATAGGGTTTAGTAACTATGAAATTAGAATTGCTACAGACGATAAGTCTATACCAATAATTAACTACTGGTGGACTGACGCAACTAAAAGTGTTTGGCAATGTCTACAGGAGCTATGCAGAGACATACAAATGAATGCTGTATTTGACGAAAACAATATTTTACAGTTTACCAGTCGTGATTATATATATAACAAAACTAATATTGATTGGTCATTTACTTATGACACAGACGGCACCACAATTCCAAATATTATATCGTTTGCAAAACAAGAATTGCCTTCGTCAAATCAAGTAAAAATTCTATGGCAAAGCCAGCTTACGTCAAACTATGCTGGAAACTCTGGACCTCTCTGGACAGACGAAGTCTCCTATTTAAGCGCAGGCGGACTTAGAAAAGATATTCAATCCAATACTTCTCCAGAAAATACAGAGTTAGCAATAGATGTTGAAACATTAGACAAATATAGTCCTTCAGCGTCATTGTATAATTTTGCAGGATATGTTATGATTGATTCTGAAATAATTGAATATGATGCTATTCAATATCAGTATACTCCAATAGGGTCTTATGTTTCTCAAAATGTTTGGGTAGAATCTTCTAGCGATGTTAATAAATATAGATATCTATCTCGTCCAGGATATTCAGATACAAGCAGGCCTTCGGAAACAGCATATTTTAGACCCACAGGTTTGTACAGAGTAAAAACTAGAGGCGCATTTGGCACAACTCCAGCATATCATCCTGCTTCAGCATTAACATCATTAGCAAATTGGTCACAAAGAAAGGTTACGTGGGAGTAATGCCAGCATACTTTGACAGAGAAGATTATAATTCAAATTCTTCAGTAAACATTAGCGACATTCCAGAGATCACATATCTTTCAACAACAGAAATATCTGTTAAGATCTCAAGAGTTAATATGACTGCTGAGCCAACAATATATTCAATTACGTATCACGAAAACAATTCTTCTGGTACTGCCGTTTCAGGCACAATACAAACTGTTACTAGAACCACAAATCCATTTACAATAAGCGGTTTAACTCCAGGAAAACAATATGGTATTTCGGTAAGAGCAGGAGTTGGAACCAGTTACGGCAACTATGTGTACAGAACCTTTGGCATGCCGTTGAATTACAGCTTTTCAGGATTTTCTGGAATTCCATTGTCTACAACAATTCCCCTTTCTTCTAAATCATTTTTAAGACTATCAAACAATTCGGCAAATCCAAAAGATTACGCTGTTGCCTACAGAACATTTCAAAGCATAACTCTTCCAGAAGTAACAAGTTATTCTGACTCACTTCCATCCTACATTTCAGAAAGCTTGCTTTCATACTCAGAAGCCCACTACGCTTTTGGAACCAGGCTATTCTTTCCTTCTATTATTGATAGAGTAAAACAGTCAGCTGGTCTCGGATTTTTTGTAGACGGACAAGGCAATGACGGATACTATATTTTAATTGACAGTACTGAAACAGCAGGAGCGGTAAACAAAAAAGAAATAAAAATTTGTAAAGTAAAGGGTGGAGACATACGTGTTCTCGGGGATAGTCAAAAAAATACTATAACTAGCCTTAACGGAGTTTATGCAGGCAGATCTTATGACGTAGACGTAAAGGTAAAAATAAATTTAACATCAATTAAAATTAGTGCTTATGTTAATGGATTTTTAATTGAAGCAACAGACTCTAACGGGTTTATAGAAGATGAACAAGGGAAAGACATTTTAAATCAAATACTAAAGCCATCTAAAACAGTTGCCCTAGTTTCTAAGCACGGAGAAGTAATGTTTGATTACATTCATGGCACACAGATAACAAATACAGAATACAAGAACACCCAGTTTGTAAAAAACATGTATAAAGGAAGTTTTTCAGAAGATTATTTAAGTACAGGATTTGGAGAAATTGTATATAACAATGTTTCAGAGCAAGGAGACGCAAGCAAGTTAGATGCGTTAGATGAATTTGGAACATCGGTTAGAGAAATAAGAAAAGTTTCTTTAAGATATAATGGTGGCCCATCTTACCCAATTAAATTTTCTACTGGATTAAATACTTCGGCAAAAATTTTGGGATCTAAAGTAAGCAATTTTGGAGGAGAGGCCTACGTTCTAAACAATAGTTCTACCCTTACACCATTAAATGATCAACAGGCGGCCACATTTTATTTGTATGGAGACAGCATATCTCCGTCAGGAACGCTTGAATATAAAGAAGACGACCTTGCGGATTACATTAATCAAGAGCCAGTAGTTTTTGAGTCATCCTGGCTTCAAAATCTTTCCGATGTGCAAGCACTTGCAAAATGGATTAAAAATAGCGTTGTAAATAAAGGCAAGCTAATTAAGTTATCTGTTTTTGGAAATCCGTTCCTTGACCCAGGAGACATTGTGTCTGTTAAATATGCTTATCAGGGTTTAGACGGAACTCAAAAATTTATTGTGACAAGCGTAAATCATTCTTTTGGCCAAGGATTAGAAACGGAGATTATTTGTCGATCCTTGTAGTCGACTAAATGATATAATAATAAAATGAATGACTCTAGAAATAAAAACAGAACAGACCAAAAAGAAATTCTTGTTGGTCCCCCAGTTGTCCTGCCATTAAATTCCCCAGACAGAGTCTTTGTAAGAAAAAGTGCTATATTAGATATTGAAGACGGCTCCCAGCCAAAACTACCTACCCCATTTGGAATTGGTGGTGGTGGCGGTAGCTCTGTAGGATCAGATCCTAATTTACCAATAGCAATTCTAGATATACCACAGCTAACAGATATAGAAAACGTGACCTACGTTCAATACTTCGATGCGTTTAATTCAATAAGAATTAAGGCAATTGTTAAAATTAGAAACTCAAGTAAAGTTAAAGATAATGTTATTGGCGTAGATGCAAGAAATGAGCCAAAGGGTGGAAGCATAGTGTCTGCTGTTCCTTCTGGATTTGTCGCCCCTTCTCCTTCTACTCCAAGCGTCAAATTTGATCGAAACGGAACAGCAATTGCATGGGGCTGGAACAACTCAACTGGACTAGGATCATATTCAACAGTTTCTTATGAGTGGCAAATAAGATCGAATGACGGAACAACATCAACGCCATTAAATTCTGGATTTAAAAATTATGTTCCTGACAGCACTAGCATTGAAATTGGAGATAGCGAAGTATACAAGGATTATCGTGTAAGCTCTGGTCAAAACGATACTGCAGCAACATCTTCATTTAGATGGTTAATAGTTAGAGCTGTGGTTTTAGCTACAGATGGAAAAACGTATTATTCTAGATACTCAGAGCCGATATAAGGAGAGCCATGATAAAAGGAACATATATATATTATGAGAACGGTAAAGAAATTTATCGGTATTCAAACGTTATTACTAAATATGGAAAAAGATTTTTAACAAATTTTATAGCAGGCACGGATTCTTTTTCTTCAAAAGCAATGGCATTTGGAGTAGATAGCACTGCAGCTACAGAAAATGATACCAGACTTGGTTTTGAGTTTTACAGAACTCCAGTATTATTTGGAAGCACAGATATACAAACTTCAAATGATATTACATCCTACTCTGTTGTGTACAAAGCAACAATTCCTCAAGATGTTTCTGGTTATATTACAGAGGTAGGACTGTATCCACAATTTAGGGAATCCCAGAGCTCCTTTGACAGCAAATTTATTTTGGATTTTGAAAGTCAATTAGATTGGACAAACACTCCTTTAATAACATTAGATGAAGCAAGAGTTGGAGAATATCTTTTAAAAATGTCATCAAACGCAACATCTGCAAAAGAGTACAAGACAAACATACAGGCACTAGACTTATCAGGATATAGCGTAAATGATACCTTAAGATTAGCATTTATTAAATATGATACAAGCTTACAAAATATAATTATTAAGTTTTACAGTTCAGATTTAGACTTTTATTCGGTTACTATATCTCCCGAATCTGGAACTGGATACAAACTGTCCTCTGGAATAACATTAAACAATCTTTTTTCAAATGCTAGCACGGCTAATGTTGACCCAACAAATATTAATAAGATTGGCATTACTATTACACCAACTTCGGGGCAGTCAACATCTGTTGGATTAGATGCATTAAGAATTAACGATGAAGACACATTCAGCCCTAACTTTGGATTAATTAGCAGATCAATTTTAACAACTCCTTTAGTAAAATTGGCGGGAAGGCAAGTAGACGTAGAGTATAGATTGGATTTGGGATTCTAATATGGCTTATGAAGATTTAGATGACTTTAGCGTAGGAAATGCTGGCAGTGACACTTTTGATGTAGTCATCCCAGACCTTGACCCAGGAAAAAGTTTCCCCGTACAATTTGCATGGAAATATAAAGATGGAAGCACTGGGCTATATTCAACATCTTATATTCTTAACACCCCTCAGATAGCTAGACCAGAATCTACCAACATTGTTGCTCAATGGGTTGCTAATGACAGAGGGGTTCAGCTAGAAATTACTTGGGACGCCCCAGCATTAGCTAATGGATTTACTGCCTATCTTACTGGAACACCAGAAGGGTTTTCCACCACCACCGTGCCGTTTGCACATTCTTTAGACAAAACAAAAACACAGCAAAAGTTAATTATACCTTCTCAAATGATACGGGACAACTTTTCTGGAATTTTTGTAACAAACCTTACTGGCTTATTAAAAACAACCTATATAGATACTTCAACAACTGGAGCCACATTTGTTATTCCCCCATACGGAGATCCGCTTGACGGCTCCGCAATATCAGATTCTAGTTGGAAGATAACTCAGGTTGATAAAGGATTTTCAGTTACATGGGACGCTATTCCAACAAATGGGACGTATTGGGAAACTGTGGTTTATAAATCTAGTACTATAAACGGAACATATACTGCAGTTGGTAGCGCAAGAAATGCGCCAGTCTTTATAGAAGAAATAAATTTAGTTTATATAAAAATAAGACATAGGCTAACTACTGGAAAGTATTCTCAGTATTCGAACGCTAAGGAAGGCAAGGCGTATATACCTATTGTATTTGACGTTACTCCGCCAAATGATGTTACTGTAAATAGTGCAGTTTGGTCGGGGGACAATATTGTTATTAATTACACAATGCCAGCAACAGACCCAGCGTCCAGATTTAAAATAACTTTAGTTAACGGAATAAGTTCTGGAGACTTTTATGAGTATCCTGGCGGACAGACTGGAACACATACAATAACACTTTACGATCAGTCTCTGTATCAGCAGTTTGGTGAAAGACATTCTTCGTTTACTGGAACATTTATTTCAATTGATGCAGCCGAAAATCCAACATCAGGGGTATCTTTTTCTGTAGCACAAAAAACAAATTCTTTAGTTAATGCTGTGCCAGATCTAACAGTAACAGCAATTTCAAATGGGTATATAGCGGAGTTTGTAAATGTCCCTGCTGGTGTGTCTTATATAGAAGTGTATGCCAACACTGCCACTTTTGCACCCCTAGATCCAATAACTGGAACAATTGCCTCACAGTACTTAGTTTATAGCGGATTAAGTCCAGCGCTAGTAACTGATTTAACCTATACAACAAAATACATAAGAGCAAGATATTATACAATTTCTGGTCAGCCTTCTAAATGGTCAGCAGAAAAACAAACAACACCATTAGATGCTGGTCAACTTTCTGTTATAAATAATCCCGTTGAAATTCAAACAGGGGGATCAATTTTAGCTGGTGATAGTTTAACAACTGGTGCAAGGCTGTTACTAAATCAATACGGAATGTTTTTGTATGATTACAATGCAGTGTCTGGAGCAGCGCCGAGCACACAAATTGTTGGAAACGGATATTATGACTCAAGTGGTAATTTTCAACCAGTTAACACATTAGCCCCAACATTTATAACTCAACGTGCAAAAATTGCCGACTGGATGATCTATCCAGATAGGTTTGAAAATAGTTTAACTGCAACAACTGGAACCTACACTGGATTCGCCCCATCTGGAAGCTACGCAATTTGGGCTGGAGCAAACTCAAGTAATAATACAGATACCCTCGCCAAGTTTAGTGTTACGCATGCAGGCGCAGTTACTGCTAGAAATATTTCTATTATAGGTGGGGGAACACCAACAGCCAAACTTATTGACGCTGGCCCTTTCTTTGTGCAAAACAATGGATACATGGAAGCTACAGATGCAAAAATTACTGGTGAAGTAAACGCTAACACTGGAGTATTTAAAGGCACCGTAGATGTTGGAACTGGATCAAATCCTGCTGGACAATTAAGAATTACTTCAGGTGGCGGAACAATATTATTGGGACACGGATTAACTATCGAGGGCGCTGCTGCAGCGGGTATTACTGCTACCGCTTCAGGAGGTGCCACTAATTTTTGGGTAAGAGCATCCGATGGATACCTTTTTAGCCAATATGGAAAAATTGGCGGATGGTCAATTGCAACAGATAAATTATCTGCTGGTGGAGGCGCATCAACTGTTGGCCTATCAACAAGCGGGTCTTATGCTATATGGGCTGGCGAGGGAACGCCAAGCGTTAATACTCCATTTTCTGTAACTCCTGGAGGACAACTAAGAGCAACTGGCGCAATTATTAGCGGAAACATAACTGTTACTTCAGGAACAATTGGCAATCAAACTACTGGATGGTTAATTGATGCCGCTCAACTTAAATCATATGGATACCCATCTGGGACTTCTCAACTAATATTAGATTCTCAAAACGGAACAATATCTGGGGGGCTTATTAGTGGCACCAGAATAGTTTCATCTTCCTTCGAGCTAACAAATGGGTCTGATTATTTTAAATCTGATGGAACTTTTAGTTTTGGAGGAGGCAAAATATATGGAACTAGCTCTTCGTTAAATATTGCGGCAGGAACTAATATTCAAATGAACATTGCAAGTAATGACGATGGAACAGCGGGAGATAAAACAGTTAACCAAGCCGTTGGAACAGGCGCATTAACTTTGGGCAGAGCATTCTTTTATGGTTCTAATTATAATCCACAAACTGGAAATGGCGGCAGTAGATTTGATACTAGGTATGAGTTTTATTTAGCTAGTGGTTCATATCAAGGCGTTGATGCATTTGACGCTGGCGATATCTGGATGCAGAGAGAGTAGAGTATGCCTTGGTATAGAAGAAACTCTGCTACCAATACATCTGTTGCAGGCGGAGTAAACAACTGGAGACAGATTGCAAACCTTTACCGTAGAAATGGTAGCG
>Ga0049081_10000683_pt1 | contig 12916 bp, 25 predicted proteins | sample GreLakmeER78MSRF_FD_66717 | JGI IMG/M metagenome (GOLD analysis project Ga0049081, IMG submission 66717) | Freshwater lentic microbial communities from great Laurentian Lakes, MI, USA - Great Lakes metaG ER78MSRF | ecosystem: Environmental > Aquatic > Freshwater > Lake | place: Great Lakes...
ATCCTGTGTCAGAATGTTAGGTACACCATCACCCTTATCGCCACGAATGATCATTTGCTTCAACTGAACAGCAGGCAGAGGTTCATTGATGAACTTCTTCAATATCGGCGAATATTGTTGCACATTCGGATATTTCTGTAATTGTGCAAAGTCTTTATCGGACGATAGAATCATTACTTTTTCACTAGCAGATTTGAGTATCGTCAATGTAGCAATGATATCATCAGCCTCAGCAGTGTCAACATCAATCACTTTGTATGGTGAATAATTCTTCAACTCTTCTTTGATTTTGTGTAAACATTCAAAGATTGAGTTCCAGTCATGACCGGAAGAATCTCTGGCTTTCTTGCGACTGGCTTTGTATTGTGGAAAATACTCACGGCGCCAGTAATTACGATTATCACATGCAATCACAACTTCTGGTCCGTGTGTTTCCTTGAACTTTTTGACATATGTTCTTATTACATTCAATATCATATGTCGAACAAGGTTTTCTTCAACCGGTTTTTTAGATGAACCGATTTGCTCCATAAGTGACGATATCGCCACTTGATTGTAATCAAAGATTATCATTTTACATGTTTCCCTAGAATTGCACCTCTGAATAAAAACAAAAATGCAACTCGTAAATGGAATTTGAATTTACGGTAGTAATAACTACGCATCGTCATTTAGTCACCCTCAGTAGAATTGTATCAGCATTGATTCGTCCTGTCAATGCTTTTTCTGCGGCACGAATATCAGTCAACACACTTCGTAATGCAACCTTACCTGCCTTCAGTAATTCTGGTATTGTTACATCAGGCTTACGCAATGTTTTAGATACCGATTTGCTTTCGGCAAAGTTTTGTATAGTAGAGCCTTTGATATTCAAGCCTGCGGCATCAAGTGCATGATAAACACCAAGTTTACGTGTTTTTGTATTGTACACCCACAGTGATGTTGCACCAATGATTGTCTTAGGGTCAACCGATACAAGTTTCAATTCAGCAAAGTCTTTTGCATAGTTCATCTTACCGACAATTTGTTCAGCCGACTTTGCCTTGCGTTTGCGTGGCTTACGTGTTTTCACCGCTTCACCAGCAAGTTTCATGGCATCAACAATTACTTGATCGCAATATGCTACCAATTTTTTAAGTTGTACTTTTGTAAAGTTGGAATATGCTTCTTTGACATCATCATCTTTTGTTGTCAAAACATTATCATACTCAACTCGGCGTGTTTTAAAATGCTCAATTACAAATTTAGCATGAGCGCCTTTTGTTTCCATTCCTGTCATTGTTGCATAAGGAGAAACATTTGCTTTAAACTCAGTTGTTATCAATTCGTCAATCTGACCTTCCAACTCTCCGATACATTCAGATGCTTTTCTTTTAATGTGATCTTGAATTGATAAAACACTAACGGTCGTGGTTGTTGTTTTAACAACTGGGTTTGATTGTTTGATTTTGTCGATTGTGTCATTGAAAAATTTGCTGTTAGACCCGCCTAAAACGCCGCCTAAGCTCACGATGCGGCAGAGAAACCCAAATGTACTAGAGACTGATTTTAAGCCCTCAGAAGCCGTTATTTTGTGTTTCTTTTTTAGAAACTCTGCGGCATACTTTGTTGCATCTTTGCTATCACGATTCTGAGCGTACCAGTTCAGCGCCTGGGTCAGTTGTGATTGTGACAATTCACCTGTAAACTTAGGTTCTTTGTTATTTGATAAGATTGCTTTTATGTCAATTGACTTACTCATAATGACTCCTGAATGTATTTATTCATCAAACTACAGTATAGCATAAATATACCATAATTGTCAAGTATTGTCTGAGTGGCAATGATTCCCATACTAACTGAGTGTCCCAGATTCTGGGTACCCCGTTCTGTCTCCTAGTATTAGTGCTTTCGTAATTGTAACCAAGGAAAGACCCTAATATGTCCGATGATTCGGAAGATATAAAAAGCAATCTCAATAAATTTAAAGCAAAAAAGAAAAAACTAACTGTACCGAAAGAATTTCTAGACAATGCCAATAGTTATGACGATAAACTGGTCGTTGTCAAAATGTTTGCAGAAAAGAATAAACAAAACACAGTCAAGTTATTCAAGGAAATGCTGAAAGACGCCATAGAGAAGAAAAAGAAAATCTAAAGTAAATCATGGACCCAATAACTCTGTTTGCTCTTGCTAACGGTGCTGTTGCGGCTGTCAAACAAGGGTGTGCTTTATACAAAGAAATTGCTTCTGCTGCTGGTGATGTCAAAGGCATTCTATCAGACCTAGACGAACAATTTCATTCAAAGTTCAAAGACCGTTCTCCGACTGTTGCTGAGAAGAATCAGTACATTCAAGAAAAGAATCGTATTGTTGAACTCAGCAAAAAGCAGCCCGATGATATCTTTACAGTAATAGGTGAAAGTTTAGGAACATACTTTGAAAACTATGCTACTTGCATGGCAATCTTTGAAGAAGAAGAAAAACACGCACTTGAAGTTTATACTGGTTCAACAAGTTTAGGTAAAAGAGCATTACAACGTGTTTTGATGCAAAGTCGCCTTATAGCAATGGAAGCAGAACTCCGTGAACTCATGGTTTATAACTCACCACCCGAACTCGGTGACTTGTACACACGTGTTCACAAAATGATGGAGCAAATGAAAAAGGAACAAGCAATTGCCTTCAAAATTCAAAAAGAAAAAGATGCAAAAGCTGCGATAATTAGAGCAAAAAGAATAAAGAAAATAAGAGAAAAAATTACTTCATGGAGTATTGTAGTTGTCGCCATTCTCTATTTGATTATACTCACATGGAGTGTAGTTCAAATAAGAATCATTGAAAAACCAGAATTGGGTGTCTGCCTCATACCAAAAGGAACTTGGCCATACAAATACTACAATAATCTCAAATGGGTTGACTGTGAACCAAATGATTACAATTCAAATTATTGACGGTGAACTATTTTATCTTGTTTTCACGAACACAGATAACAATTTGATTTTGGTTACACGCAGTAATCGGTTAGCAACAATCACTAATGCTGCACTGAAAAACAAAAAAGATGATTCTGGATTTAGATTAGTAGTAAAATCTGAGAGAAGAAAAAAAGCGGCACGATAGCCGCTTTCTTTTAGTTTTCAGTAAGGTGTTTTTCTAATGCCTTAGCGTAACGATTTGCATGTGAACGTTCAGCTTTTGCTAAAGTTTCAAACCAATCAGCAACTTCATCAAAACCTTCTTCACGTGCAGTCTTTGCCATGCCTGGATACATATCTGAATACTCATGTGTTTCACCAGCAATAGCAGACTCTAACATTTGCCGTGCAGTTTTTGCTGGCATGTCAGTGCCGGGTTCACCAGCGCCACCTTCGATCAAATATTCCATATGACCATGAGCATGGCCTGTTTCACCTTCAGCGGTTGAACGGAACAATGCTGCCAAATCATTCTCACCTGCGATATCACACTGATTTGCGAAATACAGATAACGGCGGTTTGCCATTGATTCACCAGCAAATGCTTCTTTCAAACACTCGGCAGTTTTTGTACCTTTTAACGAACTCATTCTATCTCCCTTTTCTTTAAAGTCCAACTTCCATCTTTGTTATCAATCCATTCAAGTACATCACCTTCTTTCCAGCCTGCTTCGGCAAGAATTTCATCGGTGAATTCTAAAACTGCCTCACCATCAACTTCTTTTACTTCTAAAGTCCAACGTTTCATACTATTCCTTGGAGCGGGTGACAGGGATCGAACCTGCGACGAACAGCTTGGAAGGCTGACACTCTACCACTGAGTTACACCCGCATTATTTGACTTTGATTTCTTTTCGTTCAACTGTTTCACCGTTGGGGTGAATATATCCGATGTAACCATCAGCATCTTTGTATGATACGCCATCCCAAAAGTAATCTTTGTCTTTAAAGAATGAAATTCTCTCATCAGTATAGTTAGTTATGTCAATTTTGAGAGAACCTAGCCATTCTTGCCAATTATCATCTGCTTGATCGGCAATTGCAAGTGCTGCATCTTCATTTTCTGCTTCAACTACATGAACATTCCGAAAAGCCGAGATTTGTTCAACAATGTACTTAGGCATAATTACTCCCCAATTGTGAATTTCACAGATTTGATTGAATCCCAACGAAACGAGCGCCAACCTTCAGATTCTACATCCCAAACAGCAAGTGCTTCTTGAGATTTTTCTTTTGTTTCTTTGTTTTGAACTTCAGGAAGTACATCTTCTTTTAATGTGCATTTGAGAATTCGTTCAGAACCGTCTTTTTTCGTAAAAGTGACTTCGACAACATCAGTTTCAAGTACATTTTTCAGCCACTTACGACCTTTTTTTGCATCCTTAGTATCACCAGTAAAAACATTCATAGTTTCACTCTCCATATTATCAGTTTTGCGCTACAGATTCAAGTGCTTCTCTTGCTTTTCGTTTAAATTCACCGTTCATAATGAAATCAAGATATTCAATCCACCATTTTTCTGATTTTTCTGATTTTTTTACGATACAACCTGAGATTCCTGTGCCGACAAGACCTTTTACGTACACAAGTGGATCAACAAGTATCGCCTCAAACGCATCATCAAACACTGGAAGACTATTTTCATCATGCGTAAAGAGGCAAAGATGGTATTTTAGGCCCATCTCTGAACTTTCAATGGGTTCAGAGTTTCCTTCTCCGTCTTTTATCTTGAAAAAAGCAATTTTACAATTTTCCTCATAGTCATTTTCATCAGGAACAAAGTAAAAACCATCAAACTCACTCATTTCATCACGAGGAACTATCTCATGATCATCATCAACTTCAACCTTCGGTGCTTTTTTAGAGAAAAGTGACATAATTTTTTCGGAAATTTTGTTTTTCGGCAGCACGACTGTAAAAATTGACAGTAGAATGTTCAACTTTCATGCTGTACTTGGGTGTGAACAAGTCTTTTGTCACATAGTTGCGTGGCTTAGAGACTTTTTGCGGCTGATTTTTCAATTTTTTAGACATGATAGACAGTATATAGCATGAAAAAAACATTGTCAAGAAAATTTTTTCTTTACCAAATGATCTTGCACAATCAAAAAATCCAGTTCGGTATTGTTTAGTACATAAATCGCCTCTTCAATAGTGGTAAGAATTGGTTTACCGTTTATATTGAAGGAAGTGTTCAACAAAATACCGTCAATTTCGGTAAGTAAATTATGTAAAAAGTCATTTTGATTTTGAGTTACGGTCTGAACTCTTGCTGTCCCATCAATATGTGTAATTGAAGGATACTTTTGTTGATACTCCACTCGAACTTTTGGTGAAAACGACATAAATCTAGACTCATGATCAAACTCAAAATACTTGTTTCTATCTTCAAATCTTACAACGGGAGCAAATGGTCGAAACCATTCACGATTTTTTATTTTGTTTAGCTTATCTTTCATATTAGGAAAAGAAGGATCGCAAATAATACTTCTGTTCCCCAATGCTCTTGGACCAACTTCGGAGTTATTTCTTACAATTCCAAATATATTTCCCTCTTTCAGTAATTTTGAAATCTCTTTCAAGTTAAGTGGAACAACATCAAAATCTTTCATCAGTTCAGAAGAGTTTATCTCATCAAGTATAGGTAATCCAGAGTATGTCACATCAACTTGTAACTTAGGATTATTTACCAAAAATAACTGTCCCAGAGATATTCCACTATCGTCCACATTTGGTGGAACAAACACTCTATTACCGTACTTCTTTCTTATTTCTTCATTCAATAAAACATTTAGGCCACAGCCGCCGGATATAACAATAGGATCATCATCAATGTAAGGTTCGACAAGTCTAAAGAACTCTTTCTCAAAAACAAATTGATTTGTTGCTGCTAAGTCGTATGCTAACTGGCCAGAGTATTCTTCATGCGTCAAACTTTGTTTAAATTTTTCTTCAGTTAGATGACTTAATTTGGTGGCTTCTATTAAAGTATTCAGCCTTCCTGTTGTGTATAATTGAGTGAATCCTTCAATCCATTCTTCTCTAATTTTTCCATATGCGACTAAACCCATCAACTTACCAGCATAACCAACCATTGGATTTTTTTTACCATTTGATTCTTTTTTTATATCTTTAATAATAAAAGAAATTTGTCTATAACATTTACCAAAAGAAGGCACATCTAATTGCCTAACATGTTTGATACTTTCATCAAACTTATAAATGTTGAAACGCCCATCATTGCCAGCTCCATCAAAAGAAATTACTGTTGCTTTTTTATAGGGTGACTGATATGCCGCACAAGCCGCATGTGATAAGTGATGATTCAATACGACATATTTTTTTGCTTTGATAATCTTGGCTAGTCGTTCAAATATAGGTAAAATTTTTGATTGTGTCAGCATTGTATAACCTGGAAAAACACACACATCAAATTTTTTTCCAATGTTATAGTGAGTATCCAATATTTGCAGTGTATCTTCGATAATTTTTATCGCATCATCAGTAGATACACTAAGCAAACTGAAATATCGTTTTTTTACAATTCGCTCGATCTCTGCTACAAAGTAATTTCCATCTTTTTCAATGGCGATTGATGCTCCATGTTGAAAGTAGAAAGATATATTCATCTATTATTCTATATGGCGGAGAGTACAGGACTCGAACCTGTGCGCCTCTTTCGAAACGACGGATTAGCAATCCGCTGCATTACCACTCTGCCAACTCTCCTTGTTTGGCGGAAGCGGTGAGATTCGAACTCACGGAACATTTCTGTTCGCTGGTTTTCAAGACCAGTGCCTTCAACCACTCGGCCACGCTTCCATAACTGGAGGTAAGGGTCGGATTTGAACCGACGGCTTTACGGTTTTGCAGACCGTTCCTTTGGACCACTCAGGCACCTTACCACGAACTCACACAACATGGCTAGTCTTAGACCAGACCACATTATAATCGTAACGAATATCCCTAAAGATATCCAATAAAATATGATTGTAAAAAATATTTCTAACATAAATTTTGGTGCATCGTGATGGATTCGAACCACCGACAACCTGCTTGTAAGGCAGGGGTTCTACCACTGAACTAACGATGCATATACTTATATGGTGGTAATGGTAAGAGTTGAACTTACACTTTACTCCGTATGAAGGAGGCGCACTACCGTTATGCTACATTACCTTGGTTGCCCCGACAAGAATTGAACTTGTAATGGTCGATTATCAATCGACAGTTATACCATTTAACTACAGGGCAGTCATCATTTGGGGTGTCTAACGAGTACCGACCTCGTACCTACTCTTTCACAGAGAGTAATGCTACCACTACACCATAGACACCATTGGCCTCGGTGTACGGACTCGAACCGCAACTTACGGTTTTGGAGACCGCAGTGCTGCCATTACACCACACCGAGAAACTTGGAGCGGGAGAAGAGGCTCGAACTCTCGACATCAACCTTGGCAAGGTTGCACTCTACCAACTGAGTTACTCCCGCATTACTTCTAAGCAGCGATACTTTTAAACCTATCGGCTGCATAACTTGCTGCAAATGCTTTTGGCTTGACCAACGGCACAACATTACAAGTGCCTTTGATATAACCAATCGCTTCATTTACTACACATGAACTACCATGAATTTCACTTGGGTTAATATCTAAATGAATTTGTATATCATGTGGAATTACTTCATACAATTTTAAATACAAATCAGCCACTTTGTAAACTTCGTTCATCAAACGAAAACGTGGCCGACTTTTCTTTTGTTCATAATCACGTTCACGCTGAACAGCGCCGAATATCTTACAGCCGTGACGACCATCAATGTGGACCACGACCGCTACAATGTAATCAGCAAACCATTCACCATCTATTTGAAAGCGTTCACTGTCAGCGCCAATGTAAACTTTCGTATCAGGGCCACACGTGTCAAGAAATGCAGCCACTTCATGTATGTCAATTTCTTTTTTCATGTTTCACCCGTAAATAAAAAACTGGTTGCAGAGGTAGGATTCGAACCTACGATTCTCGGCTTATGAGACCAAGCGGATGACCACTTCCATACTCTGCGATAGAACTTGGTGCCCGTTGACAGAATCGAACTGCCAATAGATGATTACAAATCAACTGTTATACCATTTAACTAAACGGGCAATAAAATTATTTATGGTGGAGGATATCGGATTCGAACCGATTACTTCAGAATGCAAATCTGATGTGTTCCCAACTATACCAATCCCCCAAACTGGCCGGTCCCGAGAGAATCGAACTCCCACTTGGTGGTCCGTAGCCACCCGTAATATCCATTTTACTAAAGACCGATGGTGGGTGACCTCGGAGTCGAACCAAGTATGCCGAAGGCGTCTGATTTACAGTCAGGTGCAGTCACCAGTGCTGCTCGTCACCCTACATTCTTGCTTAGGCTACTTGTTTACCAGACAAGCCCCTATGCTGAGTTGTTACCCTGTCCACATCATGTTGAAATTTTCACGCATAATGTACGCTGCTATGTTGTCAGTCACTAGTAACGCTAACGATGCCATAGCCACCGGGACAGTTATCGTCGCCACACGCTACTTTCAGGAAAGTAGTAACCGGATTTGGCTGCTCAGGTAGGGATCGAACCTACGACACACGGATTAACAGTCCGCTGATCTACCGCTGATCTACTGAGCAATAATTCTTTGGCGACACTTACGGGATTCGAACCCGTGATCTCTGCCGTGACAGGGCAGCGCATTAGGCCAACTATGCTAAAGTGCCGTGGCAGGGGATGTAAGAATCGAACTTACAATAACGGAATCAAAATCCGCTGTGATACCACTTCACCAATCCCCAACAAACCATTTAGAAACATACTAGTTACCAGTATGCTTTTAGATGGTGGGGCCACAGGGATTCGAACCCTGACCTGACGGATTAAAAGTCCGCTGTCTTAACCGTTTGACTATAGCCCCTCTATCTTATCACTCTTGTCACTGTCCATAATGGGCTCTCCTTAAAAAATGTTTTGGTACACCCAACGGGATTCGAACCCGTGTTACTGCCTTGAAAGGGCAGTGTCCTAGGCCTCTAGACGATGGGTGCATAAGCCTAAAATTTAGAACTAACAAGGAATTGACTGTTACATGATGCCGAAGTCATTACCGCATCAAACCCTTGCTCAACTCTTTTCAGAGAACGGACCGCTCACTTCCGTTTTTTACCACTCAGTTTTAAAAGAACATTCACTCAACAAACAGCATTCTACAGAAGTACCAAATCTTTGTCAAGCGTTTTTTTATGTCGTTTTTTTACAACACATTACTGGTCTGAGTGGAGAGAATCGAACTCCCGACCTCCTGCTCCCAAAGCAGGCGTTCTACCAGGCTGAACTACACTCAGAAATAAAAAACCCCGAAACTTTGTGGGCTTCGGGGTTTGTACACTCTAGCAATAACTACAAACTATGCACAAACTCCTACCCGAATTACCCATGAGCCATTATCGCTAAATGTGCGATACTCTTGGCAGGGCTTCGTAATGTGCATATGTTTGGTCATAATCTTATTTATACATTTTCACTCGATAAATCATTTCATCCAAAAATATATTTCGAATATATTGTTGAATGTGGTCTTGAGTTTCAAGTATAGCCTCAATGTGTTCTGTTGTCAAGTCTTTGAGTGGTACATATTTCAAAGGTTGCTTACCATCTTTGCCACGTGTACCCCATTTGAATACCTCACGAATTACATCGTGCGGGCTATCCGAATACACCGATAGTTCAGTGTACGGTGCTTCATCATGTACATTACGGCGGGTGTAATCCAAGCCGCCATCAACCATGTATTCAAGTCCATTTGCGTCCTTATAAGTTCTATAATCGTGCCGATGTATAGATTCAAGAATCGTACCATCGGGTGTACGAATTCGATTGCATACAATTCTTGGCTCACTCATTTTATGCCTCACACAATCCTTCATCAATCAAGGCACGTGCAGTTCGACCATACGAACCTTGCAATTGCCACACCAAGCCCGAATCAATCAACTCTTGAAACAACTCAATCGTGGCTTCAAAATCTAGGTCGCCTTGTTCAAAAGCGATAATTTTATCTACTTGATCCATGTTACGCCTCCAGAACGTATTTTTTATTCCACTTACCAATGTTTACGTTAACGTACCAACCGACATTGAAGTAATCGGTTTGAATATCAGACTTATCCCAGTTACCAGAATTCATTGCTGGAATCACTTCACTCAAAAAGTGATATGCTTCACCATTGAAGTGGCTTTTGTAATGATAAGGATTCACTTGAATGCCGAATTTCTCAGCATCAGCCCGTGTTTCTGGCGTATCACCGTAGTCATTGATAAAATCTACTTTACCAGCCTTGACATTCAGTACCAAGGTAGAATGATGGCGAACTGCAAGGCTGGCTTTGACGCCATACTTTTTGCAGATTGCCTTAATCTTAGGTGCCAACTTTGCCTTCAAATCTTGCGAAACGTAAGCCATGATTTTATCCTTTATTCAATCCAGCAGCGATTTGCTTCAACAATATAATATTCATCACCACCAATGTAATCACCCTCAAAGCCCGAATCGTAAGGCGCTTTTAGTGTTAAGCGATTACCTTCAATCTTAACAACATAACCCCACTGCTCAATATCGCATTTGAAAGAAATTGCATCATTGATATTAACTACTTGACCATCTACTTTTGCCATCACAAACTCCCATATAATCAATCAACATGTATAATTCTACAGAAAGTCGGCACCTTTGTCAAGTGTTTCTTTTTGACAACTTTTATGTTACAACTTTTGCATCATATCGTTCTTTTATCAATTCGATAAGTTCTGGATTCCGATACTCATAGATATCAGGTATTTCCAAATTGACAATTGGTTTATCCAACACCCATTCCATCATTTTATCCCGTACCCATAAGGCGTGTTCGGTATCGGCGCACACAATCTCATCAGCCCACATGAGCAAATCTTCCGTAACAGGAATCAATGCATACCCGGCTGTACCCGCTGACCGTGTATTGAAGTTATACGGGTCAGCAGACAGAATATGTGCAATGGTAGGCGACCGTAGCATGTTAGCCGAGCATACTGTCAGCACACGCTTGTAGTCGCCCTGAAAGCGATTGGAGTGAACTCCATAATTAGCCATCGGTTACCTTAGAAAATTGTAGCAAGAATGGCAGCGCCATTGGCTGCCGAAATAAACAAGTAAGTCAACGCCCAACCCCGTCGATTCTCTTCGAGAGCGATATCATGAGCATTCCAGAACACCGATACAAAAATGCAGTTAATCAAAAACCAGATGGCACTCATTTTTGACTATCGGCGAATTTCTCAATCTCCATGAGAATGAGCATCAGCACCGAAAAGATACTCAAATCAATTCGGTCGATAAACAAACAAATGACCATAAGAACAGAAAAAAGAATCTTGAGGAGCGACTTGAGCCCCTCTCTTGTAATCCAACTAAACATTATGCCACTCCAGTCCAGGTTGTGCGATTCAGATACGAATCAGGTTTAAACACATTACCACGGGTGAAATTACGTGCTGGTGCTTTCCAGCTTGCAGCACGCCAGATATCACCCGTTTTCTTTTCGATAAACGAATGTACCGAACGGGAGCCCCACGACACCGACACAATCTTTACATACTTAGAGCCTTCATCGAACTCAATACCAAATCGTTCACCATTCGGATTCTCATACCGAGCCTCATAGTTGCGAACGATAGCATCTTTGTAACCAATCAGTGCATTAGCCAAATCAGACATTCTTTTCTCCTTAATTAACCAAACCAAACTTAGGAATCGACCGAGCGATATTCGCCTTCAGCGTAGCGATATACGACTCGGTGCGAGCCTTGGCGCATTTCTCAGCATAGAATACATCAGGCTCAGGTGTCACGACTTCACAATTATGTGCCCAGACCCAGATCATATTCTTGTAATTCTCATACACACGACCGTTACGTTCAACGACCACTTTCTCATCATCGAGGGCGATGCCGAGCTTATTCCGCCATACAGCCCGATAACCCATACCGTATTGCATTTCTTTCACTACAACCACACGACCTTCTTTACCCTTCAGAGCTTTGTCACGCCCACCTACCACACGAACGAGGCGATCCCGCTTGGCTGGATTCAATGCTGCATCTTCAGCATTCTCCAATTCAGCCTTCAGAAACCGAGCATACTCAGCAGCCTCAATTTCGGGCAACAGCGATTCAAGATTTGCATCAACCTTGACAACAGCATCATTGTCGAGCCATTGCTCACGGACAACCTTACCATCCCAGTAGAAGGCCTTTGTGACATACTCCCACATATCCGACATAATCTGCTCAGACTCAGAAGCGATATACAGTGTCGTACCCACGCCAAGCGATACGGGTACCTTAACAATCGGACCACCGATGGCCGAAGGGTACTCAGTCTTTATAAACTGTATCATTTGTCAACTCTCTCTTTAATCTCTCAACATAACCAGTATATTGCAAATGCACCGAATTGTCAAGCGGTTTATAGCATTGTCAAAAACGCAATCATCAACCCCAACCCTAGCACCCAGGGCAAAAAGCGGAGTATTAACTTGATAACAAGATAGACAACAATTGCACCAATGACAAGTGTTGCCATACTTGTATCAGAAGAGGTAGCCGGTGCTTCTTCTGGAGTACCACTCAGCGCCATGATGTTTGTCATTATGTCAACAGCAGAAGCTGGCACAACCGCTTCACCAGGGTCCAGAGTTTGCTCAATGGGTATCTGATTTGTATTCATTTGCTTTCCGATGATAGTAGTGTAGCCAGCCAGTGTTAGCATCTTGATACCGCAGATACAGCACAACACAGAGGTTCAGCAGAATGTAGCCGCAGAGGATCAGTAGTAACATTAGGATGCCTGGGGTTTTGTGTTAGATTTTTACGCAAAAAAAATTTT
>Ga0049081_10000687_pt1 | contig 12873 bp, 8 predicted proteins | sample GreLakmeER78MSRF_FD_66717 | JGI IMG/M metagenome (GOLD analysis project Ga0049081, IMG submission 66717) | Freshwater lentic microbial communities from great Laurentian Lakes, MI, USA - Great Lakes metaG ER78MSRF | ecosystem: Environmental > Aquatic > Freshwater > Lake | place: Great Lakes...
GATGAAGGGAATATTATTCGCATTCGAGCGATTATTATTATTGAAAGGGATTCTCAGCGTGGAATTATTATCGGTAAAGGTGGCGAAATGCTAAAAAGAATTGGTACGAATGCGCGCAAAGACCTTGAGAAATTCTTAGATAAAAAAGTGTTCCTAGAAACGTACGTAAAGGTCGATAAAGACTGGCGCACGAGCGATAGTAAATTGAAGAAATACGGATACGGACATTAATCAAAATCAAATAAAATAGTTCAATGGTTAACATTGTTGCAATAGTAGGTAGGCCAAATGTTGGTAAATCGACTCTTTTTAATCGACTTACAGAATCGAGAGATGCCATCGTGAAGGAGGTTAGTGGAGTTACACGTGATCGAATTTACGGGAAAGGGGAATGGAATGGTAAAGTTTTTTCAGTAATTGATACTGGAGGATATGCCATAAACTCGGATGATATTTTTGAAGCTGAAATTCGTCGACAAGTTGATTTGGCAATTGAAGAAGCAACTGTAATCATTTTTATGGTGGATGTTATGTCTGGTATCACCGAGATGGATGAATTGGTTGCTAAAAAACTAAGAAAATCAGGCAAACCCGTAGCTGTTGTTGCCAATAAAGTAGATAATACGCAGCGAATTGGAATGTCAGCTGAATTTTATTCTTTTGGGCTGGGTGAAGTCTTTGATTTATCAGCAACAAATGGAACGGGGACAGGCGAAATTTTGGATGCTATCGTGCCTTTTTTCAATTTTGATGAAGATATTTCACGCGAAGAAGATTCTTTGCCTAGAATCGCTGTGGTTGGTCGACCAAATGTTGGTAAATCTTCTTTGATAAATGCATTAACAGGTGAAGAACGAAACATTGTAACTAATATATCTGGAACAACAAGAGACGCTATTCACACGCGTTATAATTCCTTTGGTTTTGACTTTATACTCATTGATACTGCCGGAATTCGGAAGAAAGCAAAGGTTCATGAAGACATCGAATATTATTCTGTTTTGCGTTCCATTCGAACCATCGAAAATGCAGATGTTTGTATTGTCATGATTGATGCATCTGAAGGTATTCAAAAGCAAGATTTGAGTATCTACTATATTGCGGAAAAGAACTCTAAAGGAATTGTTGTATTGGTTAATAAATGGGATTTAGTTGACAAAGACCATACAACAATGAAAGCATACGAAACAAAATTACGCGAACAATTGGCTCCTTTCAATGATGTTCCAATTATTTTCACTTCCGTTATTACGAAGCAACGTATTTATCAAGCTATTGAAGCGGCCATTAAAGTGAATCAAAACAGAACTAAAAAAATTGCTACTTCTGTGTTAAATGAAGTGTTATTGCCAATTATTCATGCAACACCACCAGCTGCCGTAAAAGGGAAGTATATCAAAATAAAGTACGTTCAACAACTACCAACGCATTCGCCCGCATTCGCTATTTTTTGTAATTTACCTCAATACGTTCAGGATGCTTACAAGCGGTTTATTGAAAATAGGTTGAGGGATGAGTTTGATTTTGAGGGAGTTCCAATAAAAGTTTTTTTCCGAAAAAAGTAATTTAAATGACTGTTATGATTCTTGCTTTTTATCTTACACTCTTTTTTGGTTGGAATGAAAAATTAGTTTAATTTAGCGATCTTTAATTGAAGAAAAAGACAAACCAATTCGTACAACACCAATGGAATCATTAATAATTACAGCAACATCATTGACGCCTTCTATTCGATTTGAATCCAGTGGAGTTATGGAAATTCATGGCAAGTCTATTCCTGAAAACAGCGATGATTTTTGGATGCCTATTTTGAGTTGGTTCAAAGAATACATAAACACTCCAGCTAATCAAACGATTGTGAAGTTGGATATTGCTTATTTGAATGTCTCTTCCTCGAAAAATATTCTTCATTTACTTTATCAATTAAACGAACTAACCGACCGAAATTTTGACGCACGCGTAGAATGGTTTTATCATGCCGCTGATCAGGATATGTTGGAAGTTGGTAAAGATTATGAACACATGGTGCGTGTTCCTTTTTCATTCAAAATTTGGGAAGAAGAATTCCAATTAGCTTAATCTTTCGTTCATAATTCGTTCATAAACTGTTCATATTTTCGGATATTCGTATTATTTTTTTCCTTTTATTTGTATTACAATTAATAATAAAAACATGAAAAAATTTACATTTTTATATTTAAGTCTTTCATTTTCTTTTGCGCAAGCTCAACAACAAATTGGAAATAGTAATTTGGAGTCATGGGACAATCAAGGTCAAGCAACAGAAGAACCAACCAATTGGAATAGTTTTAAATCTGCCCAAGGAAGTTTCACCTCCTTTGGTTCGCAACAAGTTCAGCTTTCTACAAGTATTCGTTCAGGAGCAACCGGAGCTTATTGTGCCCGCGTTTGGTCTAAAAGCACCTTCGGGATCATTGCGAATGGCAATATGACTTTGGGGCGAATTAACATGGGGAGTACAACGGCAAATGATCCCGGCAATTATAATATTTCACTTACTGCAGATTCCACTTTTTCTGAAGCGATAACTTCAGCGCCAGATTCACTCGTTTTTTGGGTGAAATATACTGCTGCCAATGCTGCCGATTCAGCTCGTGTACATGCCGTCTTACACGATACTTATGATTTACGTGATCCACTTGATGCCAATTCATTACCTCATGTTGTGGCAAGAGCAGAACGAAATTATGCAAAAACAAGTGGTTCTTGGACACGAATGTCTGTTCCATTTAATTATGTTTCAGGTGCACCGGCACCAACTCCAGCATTTTTATTACTCACGTTTACAACAAATAAAACTCCAGGTGGTGGTTCAGCAAATGATGAGGTTTTAGTAGATGATATAGAATTGATTTATAATAGCACAGGTATTGAATCAATGGAGGCGCAAAAAGAATTTAGCGCGTATTATTCCAATGAAACTGGTTTGATGTTGAATGGAGCGGCAACAAGTCTAGCTGTTGTAACGATGGATGGTAAAATCTCTATTCATGGATCTATTGATAAATTAAACGGAACCAAATTAAATTCAGGTGTTTATTTTATTCAATCTGACAAGTCTTCCATTAAAATTCTAGTTCCCTAATTTCTATGAAGGGATTTTTACTCGTTTTTGCATTTTTTGCAACCACTGTCCTATGGGCACAAAATGGATTTTTAGAAGGAATTGTCTCTGACGAAAAAGGAAATCCAATCGAAGGTGCAGATGTGATTTATCGCAAGGATATAACACGTGGTGCGGTGACGAATGAAAAAGGATATTATCGTCTCGAATTACCAGCAGGAAAGGCCAGAATTATCTGTCGTTTTTCAGACATGAAAACTGATACTTCATCCATTACCGTTATTTCGAATTCTGCAGTTAATCACTCTATTCGACTAAAATCATTAGTTAAAGAATTGGAACAGTTTGAGGTAAAGGTGGGTAAATTTGATAAATCAATTGAGGATCAAACGGTAACTATGGTGGTTATCAAGCCACAAATGATTGAAAATAAGAATACGAGAAGTATTGAAACAGCATTAGATCAAACTCCTGGTTTAAATATATTGGACGGTGAGCCCCAAATTCGCGGTGGAAGTGGTTTTACATTTGGAGTTGGTTCAAAAGTAGCTATAATTGTGGATGATATGCCTATGCTTTCTGGTGATGCTGGAAGACCGGAATGGGGGTTTATCCCCGTTGAAAACATTAGCCAAATAGAAGTTGTTAAAGGGGCAGCATCTGTTCTTTCAGGCAGTTCTGCATTATCTGGTTCGGTACATATTCGAACCGCATTTCCTCAACAAAAACCAATATTTAAAGTAAATGTTTATTCAGGTGCATATTCCGCTCCTTCCTCATCTGCTGATGCTAAGTGGAGTGAACGTTATCCGGGAATACATGGGATGAATTTCTTGTATGCTAGGAAATTTTCAAATTTGGATGTCGTGATTGGTGGTAATTTAAACTACGATCATGGTTACATCGGTCCACCACAAACTGATTCTATTGTTGCAACCGTTTTCCCTGATACGATAACCAATTTTACCGAAAGGCAACTTATTGCAAAGCGAGCGCGCATTAATTTCAATTTACGATACCGATCCAAAAAATACAAAGGATTAAATTATGGGTTGAATGGAAATTTTATGCTCGCCCATTCCAACATGCCTTTGGCTTGGTTAAATGATTCAACTGGCCTATACCGTGCCTACCCGGGAGCGATTTTTTTGCAAGATCAAGTTATTTTTAATTTAGACCCATATATTCATTTTAATACAGCAACAGACGGTAAACACTCTTTGCGAGCTAGAATATTGCACGCAGACAACAACATGAGTGCCAATCAATCGAATAATGCAACAACGATTTATGGTGATTACATGTTCCAAAAGAGTTATCCAGAATTAAAAAACATTGATTTTATTGGCGGTATTACAAGTTCTTTTACAAATTCATTTTCTAATATCTATATTGGTTCAGGAACTCCAAATAATCAACTGTTAAATATTAGCGCTTATACTCAAGTTGAAAGTAAAGTAAATAAAACGTTCAATCTTTCAGCCGGAGCACGTCTTGAGTATTTCCAATTGAATGATACAATTACAGCGATCAAACCAATATTTAGGGCTGGATCTACAATTAAATTATACCAAGAAACCTATCTGCGTGGTTCATATGGCCAAGGGTACCGATTTCCAACGATTACGGAACGATTTATTAAAACCGGAGTTGGTAATTTCGGAGTTTTCCCTAATCCAAACTTAAAGCCGGAAAGCAGTTGGAATGCTGAAATTGGTATCAAACAAGGATTAAAATTTGGGAAAATCTACGGATATATTGATGTTGCAGCTTTCTGGCAAGAATACCAAAATACAATTGAATACATGTTTGGTATATGGAGGAGCTTATCCGGTGATCCTCAAACATTTGGTTCAAGTGCCGGTTTTATGTTTCTAAATACCGGACAATCAAGGGTAACAGGAATTGACGCTTCATTTATGGGAATGGCTAAGTTGAGTAAAAAAACCAATTTAACATTCATGACGGGTTATAATTATATTGTGCCAAAAACATTATCCCCTGATTATGTATATGCGACAGATTCGTTGAATCGAGTATTTACCTACACTTCAACTTCTTTAGACGGTTCAAAAGGAATTTTAAAGTATCGCTTTCTTCATAATATTAAATTAGATGCTGAGTTGACCTATAATAAAAAATTGAGCGTTGGGATGAGTGCGAAGTACTTCAGTAAGATCGTAAATATGGATGCGATAATTAAAGATTTTGAAGAGTTAACCTCAGATACAACCTCAGATATTGGTAATTGGCTTCAAGATTTAAGATATATGGATTATTACAATGCGCACCGACATGGGAATTGGATTTTTGACGCACGAATTTCATTCTCGATCAATGAAACGCACAAAATTGCCTTAATTGGAAGTAATATTTTAAATAGAAGTTATTCTTTACGTCCGCTTAAGATTGAAGCACCTAGAACTATTATGGTTCAATACACCTATAAATTCGATAAAAATTAATTTATTGAAAGTAAGCTTATTATTCTGCTTACTTTTTTTCGATCTACTTTGAGAATTGTTTCAGAAAACAAAGATTCTTCGTCTAATAAAATCTTTGATGTTCCTGAAAAATGAATGGCATCTGGTTTAATTTCAGTTTCAATTTTACCTACATTATTCGCATTAATCCCACCGCCGGCCATAATTTCGATGCGCCCTTTTGCGTATTTCACCATTTCTCTCAAAACAAGAAAGCCTGAATCAACGTTTGTTGATACACCTGATGTAAGAATTCGTTTAACGCCCATATTTATTAGTAAATCCATGGATCTTTTCCATTCAATCGTGTCATCAAATGCCCGGTGAAAGGTAATGTCTATTCCTTGTGCTGCCTCGCTGATTTGTTCGAGTTGCAATCGATTGATTTCATTCGTTTCAGTGAGTAATCCAATTACAATTCCATTTACACCAATACGCTTGCAATACGAGATATCAAGCAACATGATTTTTAGCTCCTCCTCTGAATAATAAAATCCACCTGCTCGAGGACGAATTAATACATGCGTTTCAATTTGTTTTCCTAGAGCATAATCAATCATTCCTATGGAGGGAGTAAGTCCTCCTTGTTCTAGGTTTTGACAAAGTTCAATTCGATCAATAGGTAATTCTTGAGCAAGTTGAATAGATTCAAATGAAGCCGCACATAATTCTATTTTCATTGACGAATTTTGAACCAAAAGTACTAATATAATTAGTTAAACGGTTTAATTTAACTACTTTTGCCGCATGATAACGTTGGAGAATTTAGGGGTTCATCTTCCTCAGGGATATTTATTTAGAGGGGTTAATTTACAGATTAATCGAGGTGAACGTGTTGGCTTAGTTGGTAAAAATGGTGCCGGAAAATCTACATTGCTCAAAATCCTTTCAGGAAAGCAACAAGGATCTGAAGGAAAAATCCACCTATCTAAAGGAACCAATATTGGGTTTTTAACACAAGATATTGTAATTGATTCAACAAACAGTGTTTTTGAGTTTTTGAATCAATCCAATGAAAAAATCAATGAGATTAGAACGCGATTGGATGAGATTAATCATTTACTTGTCGTTCGAACTGATTATGAGTCTGATAGTTACATGTCATTGTTGGATGAGCTATCGGAATTGAATCATGCTTATAGTTTGTTTGAAGGACATACCTGGGAGGAACGAATTGTTACTACTTTAAAAGGCTTAGGTTTTCTTGAAGAAGACTTGGATAAATCGTTAAATTCGTTTTCTGGTGGTTGGAAAATGCGTGCCGAATTAGCTCGAATTCTTGTGAATCAACCGGAAGTATTGCTATTGGATGAGCCGACAAACCACTTGGACATTATTTCCATTAGTTGGTTGGAAACCTATCTGCAAAAATATGAAGGTATCGTTCTATTGATTTCTCACGACCGCTTGTTTTTGGACAACGTAACAAAACGAACGCTAGAAATATCCTTAGGTAAAATACTTGATTTTCCTTATAATTACAGTAAATACAAGGCATTACGGGAAGAAGATTTAGAACGTTTAGAACAAGCGAAAAAGCAACAAGATAAAGATATCAAGCAAACCGAAATGTTGATTGATAAATTTCGAGCAAAAAGTAGTAAAGCTTCATTTGCTCAATCTTTAATGAAAAAGTTAGAGAAAACAGAACGTATAGAAATTGAAAAAGACTCAACTTCTCGTATGCGTTTAACTTTTCCCTTGAGCGTTCAGCCCGGAAAATGGGTATTGGAATTAGATCAAATGGGAAAAACGTATGGTGAAAAATTGATCTTTAAGGATATCAATATTACCGTTGGTAGGGGAGAGAAAATTGCATTTTTGGGCGCAAATGGTGTTGGTAAGTCAACCTTACTGAAACGAATAATGAATGAGGTGGAAGGGGATGGTTTAGTTAAGTACGGATATAATGTGAATATTGCGTATTTCGCTCAAAATCAAGCGGAAGAACTCGATACAGAATTGTCTGTTTATGATACTGTAGATTCGATTGCAGTTGGTGAAATTCGGAAAGATTTACGCAGTATTTTAGGTACGTTTCTTTTTACTGGAGAAGATGTAAATAAGAAGGTGAAAGTACTTTCTGGGGGTGAACGTACGAGGTTAGCATTGTGTCAGCTATTGTTGAGTCCATCGAATTTTTTAATTCTGGATGAGCCCACCAATCACTTAGATATTGCCAGTAAAGAAGTATTGAAACAAGCGTTGATCAATTACGAAGGAACGTTTATCATCGTTTCTCACGACCGTGAATTTTTGGATGGATTAACTAATCGTATTTGGGAGATTTATAATAAAACGTTAAAAATTCATCATTATAGTGTTCAGGAATTCTTGAAAAAGAAAGCAGAGGAACAACGTGAAATGAGTCAAAGTGCAAAAGGAAGTAAAGTGATTGTTACCCCGAAAGAAGTTGTAAAAGAAGTTTCAAAACCAGTTACAACCTCAAATGAAAAGGAAATTAAACGCATTGAAAAGGAAATCTCCGATTTGGAATTGAAAATAGAGGCAATGAATCTAGTTTTAGCTGATTTAGATTATACAGATGAATCCAAGGCTCAAAAAATAGTAAGCGAATATGAAGGGCTTAAAAATCAATTGGATGAAAAGGTTCTTTTTTGGGAAAGGATTTTAGAATAACATCAAAAAAACTATTAATTTTTCCATTATACAGTAAATAAAAGTATTAATATTTCCATTACAATAGAAATATATATATTAATATATCCGTTTAATAGTAATTAAAACTATTAATTTTTCCGTTATTAAAGAAAAATTCATACATTTGTTTTATGGATTATTATTCAAGAATTTGTTTTGATGGAATAGAAAAATGGTTGTTTCGAAGAAAAACGCTAGTGCTAATTGGTGCGCGACAAGTAGGTAAATCTACTTTTTTGAAAGATTTATTAGCAAAATATAGCAACGTTCAGTTTTTTAATGCAGACGAACAACGTATCCGAGATTTATTTGAAGATTTAAGTATTCCTCAACTCACTGAAGTGGTTGGTGAAAATAAACTAATAGTAATTGATGAAATTCAACGGATTGCTAACCCCGGTTTGGTATTAAAATTACTACATGATTCTTTCCCTGAATTACAAGTGATAGCAACAGGATCTTCATCTTTGGAAATTGCTGACCGAATATTTGAGCCATTGACAGGCAGACATTTATTATTTTACCTCTATCCGTTTACCTTACAGGAGATTTATTCTAAAAAATCCGCGCTTGCTGTGCAGGAAAAAATACCATTTCATTTGGTATATGGAATGTATCCTGAAATTTGTAATTATCCTAAAGATGCTAAGGTTTTAGTGACAAATCTTGCAAATCAATATCTGTATAAAGATGTCTTAATATGGAAAGATATTAGAAGACCGGAATTGTTAGATAAACTATTGAAATTACTTGCTTATCAAATTGGAAGTGAAGTTTCTGTTCATGAATTAGCAATACAATTAAAAGTTAAATCTGAAACGGTTGAAAATTATATTGATTTACTTGAAAAAGCCTTTGTCATTTTTCGGTTACATGCATTTAGTAACAATCCCAGAAAAGAAGTTTCCAAAATGACTAAAATTTATTTTTGGGATAATGGAATTCGAAATGCAATTATTGAAGATTTTTCATTTACTTCCAATCGCCGGGATATAGGTGTGCTTTGGGAAAATTTCATTATTTCTGAAAGAATGAAGAACAATGCCTTTTTACAGCGAAATGTGAAAAGTTATTTTTGGCGCAATTACAATCAAGCGGAAGTTGATTACATAGAATTAGTAGGAGATAAAATATCAGCTGTAGAAATAAAATGGAAGCCTATTCGTCAGCCAAAAATAACGAAAGCCTTTACCAATTTATATCCAGATGCTAAAACACAAATTATTGACGGGCTTAATTTTTTAAAGTTTAGTCAAGTAAAAGATGAATGATTCAACATCGATTCGGATAATGTTCTTCCCATTTTTTAAGAGGATACATTAAATTTATGCGCAAGGTTATTGCATGAGCGGGGAGAATTCGATTACCGTCATTTAATTTTAGTCCGTACGAATAAAAAATTTCACCTACAATAAACGAAAATCCGAAAGATGGCTTGATATAGTGTACATTGTTCGTTAAATCAACCACATAATCACCTCGGAAACCTGCTGAAAATGGTGGGTAATAAAAAAAGTTGTATCCATAATACATTCGGACGCTTTGTGCAAAATGATTGGATTTAGCTATTATTCCATAAGCTATTCCCCAAGAGTTAGTTTGGAAAATACATCCGCCGCCCCCGCAGAAATTGCGTTTATAACTTCTGCCTAGACCCAATTCGAATTCTTGTGAAATACCAATTGAATAACCAAGTGGAAAATGCCAAGAATTCCCCCATAATTTTGATTTTACTGGGTTATCTATTACCATATAATGACTATCAAGATGCAAACTATCTTCTTCAAAATGAGGTTGCGAAAAACAATTTGATAGTTTTAAAAGAAAAACCGAACTAAAAATTAAATGAAAAATACGTTGATATTGCATGTATACAGCAGAAGATCTTTCTTTTCTCCATTCTAAAATAATGATAATATTAACAATCCCTTTCATTTTGTTCAAAAACTGTTGCTTCCTTTTGATCGAGTAGGTTATTTTTCAATTAAATTTGTGCTCAATTTGCAGCGAACAATCGCTTCGAAGATTGTAAATTGAAATTATGCCCAAAGATTCTTCCTTACGCTCCATTCTTATCATCGGAAGCGGCCCTATTGTTATTGGTCAAGCATGTGAATTTGATTACTCAGGTTCTCAAGCTGCTCGCTCACTTCGCGAAGAAGGAATAGAAGTAACCTTAATAAATTCCAATCCGGCTACTATCATGACGGATAAAGTGGTTGCTGATAATATTTACTTGCAGCCTCTTGAGCCTGAAAGTATCATTGAAATTCTTAAAAATCATAAGATTGATGCTGTTCTACCAACTATGGGGGGACAAACGGCACTTAATCTTTGCATCCAATGTGATGAAATGGGAATTTGGGAAGAATATGGGGTGAAAATTGTTGGTGTAGACATTAAAGCAATCGAAATAACTGAAAACAGAGAGGCATTTCGTGAATTAATGAGTGAGATAGATATTCCAATGGCGCCGCAAACAACTGCGAAATCGTTTTTGGAAGGAAAAGAGGTCGCTCAAAAATTCGGTTTTCCACTTTGTATTCGTGCGTCTTATACACTTGGTGGTGCAGGAGCTTCTATTGTGCATGATCCTAAGGACTTTGATGACTTATTACAACGCGGTTTGCAGCTTTCTCCCATTCATGAGGTGATGATTGACAAAGCGCTTCTTGGATGGAAAGAGTATGAATTAGAACTTTTGCGTGATGCCAATGATAATGTTGTTATTATTTGCTCTATTGAGAATTTTGATCCATTGGGAATCCATACGGGCGATTCAATAACGGTTGCACCGGCAATGACACTTTCGGATACAACTTTTCAAAAGATGCGAGACATGGCCATTAAAATGATGCGCTCAATTGGAAATTTTGCTGGAGGATGTAACGTTCAATTTGCCGTTTCTCCAGATGAAAACGAAGATATAATAGCCATTGAAATCAACCCAAGAGTTTCTCGTTCCTCTGCTTTAGCTTCAAAAGCTACTGGATACCCGATTGCAAAAATTGCGGCGAAATTGGCTATTGGTTATCATTTGGATGAGTTGAAAAATCAAATTACAAAAACAACCTCTGCACTTTTTGAACCAACATTAGATTACGTGGTTGTTAAAATTCCTCGTTGGAATTTCAATAAATTCCCTGGAACAAATAGAGAATTAGGCTTGCAAATGAAATCGGTAGGGGAGGTTATGGCAATCGGCCGATCTTTTCAGGAAGCCCTTCAAAAAGCCTGTCAATCCTTAGAAATTAATCGCAATGGACTGGGGGCAGATGGAAAAGAACTCACCAATCAAGATGAAATTTTACATTCCTTAGGTCATGCCAGCTGGAATCGATTGTTTCATATTTATGACGCCATCAAATTGGGGATTCCATTTAAAACGATTGTAGAGAAGACAAAAATCGATATTTGGTTCCTGAAGCAAATCGAAGATTTAATTAAATTGGAACGTAAAATCGAGAAATTTCACATAGAAAATCTCCCGAAAGAGTTGCTTTTTGAAGCAAAACAAAAAGGGTATGCGGATCGACAAGTAGCGCATCTTGTACGTTGTTTGGAATCAGAGGTTTATACTAAACGAAGTAATTTTGGAATCAATCGTGTTTATAAATTAGTAGACACTTGCGCTGCAGAATTCGAGGCTCATACACCTTATTACTATTCTACGTTTGAATATGAAAATGAAAGTGTCGTTTCGAATAAGAAAAAAATTGTGGTTTTAGGCTCTGGTCCAAATAGAATTGGTCAAGGGATAGAATTTGATTATTCGTGTGTTCATGGTGTGTTGGCAGCAAAAGAATGTGGATATGAAACAATCATGATTAATTGTAATCCTGAAACAGTTTCCACTGATTTTGACACGGCGGACAAACTGTATTTTGAACCTGTTTTTTGGGAACATATATATGACATTATTCAACACGAAAAACCCGAAGGGGTTATTGTTCAGTTGGGTGGACAAACAGCATTGAAATTAGCCGAAAAGTTAAGTCGCTATGGCATAAAAATTTTGGGTACAAGTTACGAATCGTTAGATCTTGCAGAAGATCGTGGAAGATTCTCTAAAACATTGGAAGCGAATAACATTCCTTTTCCTAAATACGGAATCGTTGAAAGCGCAGAACAGGCCTTAGAATTATCAGATGAACTTGGTTTTCCATTGTTAGTTAGACCATCCTACGTTCTCGGTGGTCAGAAAATGAAAATTGTTATCAATAAAGAAGAATTAGAGCATCATGTTGTTGATATTATCAATGAAATGGGCAATAATCAAATATTATTAGATCATTTTATTTCAGGTGCCATTGAGGCTGAAGCGGATGCTATTTGTGATGGAGAAAATGTATACATTATTGGAATTATGCAACATATTGAGCCTGCAGGAATTCATTCTGGCGATTCATATGCGGTTCTACCACCTTATAATTTAGGGGATTTTGTAATGACACAAATAGAAGACATAACCAAAAAATTGGCGGTTGAATTACATACTGTTGGGTTGATTAACATTCAATTTGCCATTAAAGACGATCAAGTTTATGTAATTGAAGCGAATCCACGCGCCTCAAGAACAGTTCCATTTATCGCTAAGGCCTACGATGAACCCTATGTGAATTATGCAACAAAAGTAATGTTGGG
>Ga0049081_10000688_pt1 | contig 12863 bp, 15 predicted proteins | sample GreLakmeER78MSRF_FD_66717 | JGI IMG/M metagenome (GOLD analysis project Ga0049081, IMG submission 66717) | Freshwater lentic microbial communities from great Laurentian Lakes, MI, USA - Great Lakes metaG ER78MSRF | ecosystem: Environmental > Aquatic > Freshwater > Lake | place: Great Lakes...
ATCCAGCTGACTACATGGGAAATGCTACAGTTTATCAACTTGGAAGAACCGCTGCTGCTCAGCAGGGAGAGGGCACAACTTCTGGTCCAGCAAATATTCTGGCACAATATAAGTTTGTAGATATCTTCCCAACTTCAGTTTCAGATATTCCTCTGTCATATGACACTGGAGATACAATTGAAGAGTTTACTGTTGAATTCCAAATTCAGTACTTCTATCCCGAGGCTGCTGGTTCTGGCGCTTGATAAATAGTACATCTAAGTCTACACTTTAATAATGGCAAAACTTTTTGGTTTCTCAATTGAAGATAAAGAACCATTATCCCCTGGTGTATTGTCCCCCGTTCCTCCTAATAATGAGGACGGGGTTGATCATTACTTAACCAGTGGATTTTTTGGTTCTTATGTAGATATTGAAGGTATCTACAGAACAGAATTTGATTTAATCAAAAGATATCGTGAAATGGCTCTTCACCCAGAAGTTGATAGTGCCATTGAAGATATTGTAAATGAAGCAATCGTATCCGATACTGACGACACCCCAGTAAAAATTGAGTTGTCAAACTTAAATGCAAGTGATGGTATTAAGAAAAAAATTAGAGAGGAGTTTAAACATATTCTTGATCTCTTAGATTTTGACAAAAAATCTCATGAAATTTATAGAAATTGGTATGTTGATGGAAGACTTTTCTATCATAAAATTATTGACTTAAAGAACCCACATGAAGGAATTAAGGAATTAAGATATATTGATGCATTGAAAATTAAATATGTAAGACAGACTAAAAAAACTGATAAGGACGAAAGAGTAAGATTAAGCAATTATAATCGTGACAATCCCATGGAATATGATTTTCCTGAGATTGAAGAGTACTTCGTATATACTCCAAAGGCAATGTATCCTGTTGGAAATCCTTCTTCCAATGGAGATTCAAAAGGTATTAAGATTGCAAGAGATGCAATTACGTATTGCACATCTGGACTGGTAGATAGAAATAAGGGAACAACACTTTCATATTTGCAGAAAGCAATTAAGTCTCTCAATCAATTGAGAATGATTGAAGACTCTCTTGTTATCTACAGATTATCAAGAGCTCCAGAACGTCGTATTTTCTATATTGACGTAGGTAATCTTCCTAAGATTAAAGCGGAACAATATCTGCGTGATGTTATGATGCGTTATCGTAACAAAGTTGTTTATGATGCATCAACTGGTGAAGTTCGTGATGATCGTAAATACATGTCAATGCTTGAAGATTTCTGGCTTCCTCGCCGCGAAGGTGGTAGAGGAACTGAAATCACTACACTTCCAGGTGGTCAAAACCTTGGAGAAATCACAGATATTAAGTATTTCCAAGACAAATTATATCGTTCATTGAATGTTCCAGTATCAAGAATTGGTGGTGATGGTGGATTTAATCTTGGTAGATCATCAGAAATTCTTCGTGATGAAGTCAAGTTCAGTAAGTTTGTAGGACGTTTGAGAAAAAGATTCTCAAATATGTTCAACGATATGCTTAAAACCCAATTGATTCTTAAGAATATCATCACCCCAGAAGACTGGGAAGCAATGAGTGAGCATATTCAATACGACTTCTTGTATGACAATCACTTTGCAGAACTGAAAGAAACTGAACTTTTGACCGAAAGATTAAATATGGTTGTCCAGGCAGAACCATATGTTGGTAAGTATTTTTCACAAGATTATATTCGTCGTAAAATTCTCCGCCAAACTGATGAGGAAATTATTGATCAGGATAAACTTATTGAAAAGGAAATTAAAGATGGAACTATTCCTGATCCATCTCAAATGATGATTGATCCCACAACAGGTCAACCAATTCCAGGTGGAATGGGTGGAGGAGATCTTGGAACTCCAGTCATGGAACCAAATCTCGACTCTCAAGGTCAAGCAACAGTTGCCAGCGGTAAGCAAGTAGAAATGCCCAAAGGTGGCGAAATTTAATAAATAAAAACGATCACAAATTTTAGACTCATGGATGAATTAATGGATATGATTGTTACTGATGAAAGTCCCTCACAAATCAGTGATAAGATCAAAGAACTTCTTTTTGCAAAGTCTGCCGAAAGAATTGATGGATTTAAACCTGCAGTAGCATCTTCTTTATTTGCAAGTGAAGAGGATGAATATGAAGAGGAAACTGATGAAGAAGGTGAATATGATTCTGATGAGGAAGAATAATAAATAAATAACTAATATCACAAAATGAAAGAATAATGCCCATCACAAAAATTGTTGCAACACAAGTAAATACTGGAACTTCTGCTGGAGCTGCAACTAGCATTGCGGAAGCGACTTTAGTTCGCTTACATAATGATAGCGGTGCTGCAAGAGTTGTTGCCATTTCAACTATTGTTGGTGCAGCAACTAGCACATATTTTACAGTTCCAAATGGAAGTGTTGAATTTTTACAAAAAAATCCAACCGATGTTATTTGGACTGATGGGACTGCCATTAAAGCAAATAAAGTAGCATTCACGAACTAAAATGAAACTCATCAGAGAAGAAATCGAATCGGTAGAATTTATCGTTGAAGAACGCAACGGTAAAAAGTCTCTCTTTATTGAAGGTGTGTTCCTTCAGGGAGATATTAAAAACCGCAATGGTCGTGTATATCCAATGGAAACTCTCCGTCGTGAAGTTTCAAGATATAACGAAAATCATATTCAACAGGGTAGAGCTCTTGGAGAACTCGGCCATCCAGATGGTCCTACCGTAAATCTCGATAGGGTTTCCCATAAGATTGTTTCATTAAAAGAAAGTGGATCAAACTTTATTGGTAGGGCAAAGATTCTTAGCACTCCTATGGGGAAAATTGCAGAGTCCTTAATTGGTGAAGGAGTAAAACTTGGAGTTTCTTCTCGTGGAGTTGGTTCTATAAGAATGACTAGAGAAGGTTATAACGAAGTTGCTGAAGATTTCATGCTCGCTACTGCAGCAGATATTGTTGCAGATCCTTCAGCTCCAGATGCATTTGTTTCTGGAATTATGGAAGGAAAAGAATGGGTATGGGATGGTGGTATCCTTCGTGAAAACTATGCTTCAAAAACATATAAGAGAATTAACACATTGGTTGATCAGAAGAAATTGGATGAACAGAAATTAAATCTGTTCAATGATTTCCTGAATAATCTGTAATTTGTTAAATTATAAATAAATATAGTTTATAACTTAAGGTTAAACGGAGAGTTCAAATGTCTCGTGGAGATTTACAAGAAATGGAAGTAGGCACTAAGCAATCCAAAACTGCCGTAAATGCAACTGCAAAGGCAGGGGATCCAATGCCACGTTTGGCAGATCCTGGTACACAACTGGGTTCCGTGGAAGATCTGGGTGGTCCTACCCCAGAAAACTACAGATCAGATGATGACTCAGCAAAGCTGAAGACTCCTGGTACAACTCTGAAGCAAGTCAGAGATGTTGTTAACAAAGGTGCAAAGTCTGCTGATTCTATGAAGTCTGTTAAAGAAGAGGCAGAGGAAGAAGCAGAAGAGATCTTAGAAGCAAAGCATAAGGAGGAAAAAGAGGAAGAGAAAGAAGAGGATAAAGAAGAGATGAAAATGAAGAAAGAAGAGTATGACATCGAAGAAGATGTCAATGCTCTCCTTGGTGGCGAAGAACTCTCCGAAGGATTCAAAGAAAAAGCAAAGACTATCTTTGAAGCAGCAATCAATGCTAAGGTTGCTACTATCAAGGAAGAAATTGAGCAAGCATATGCTGCAGCTCTGGTGGAAGAAGTTGAAGAGATCAAACTTCAACTTGCAGAGCGTGTAGATTCATATCTTGAGTACGTTTCAGAGGAATGGTTCTCTGCTAACGAACTTGCAATTGAGCACGGTCTGAAGACCGAAATGACTGAATCATTCCTTGGTGGAATGAAGCAACTTTTTGAAGATCATTATGTATCAATCCCTGAAGATAAATATGATGTTTTAGAGAGCATGGTAGAAAAACTTGATGAAATGGAAGAAAAACTCAACGAGCAAATTGAAAGAAATATTTCACTCAACAAGCGTCTCGCAGAGTCGGTTGCTGATGGAATCTTAGATCAAGTTTCTGAGGGCCTCGCTGCTACTCAGAAGGAAAAGCTCGCTTCACTTTCCGAAAGTGTTGAGTTTGAAAGTGAAATCCAATATCGTGAAAAACTGGAGATGCTGAAAGAGTCATACTTCTCAGCACAAAAAACTCCAAAGGCACAAACTGAAACTCTATCTGAAGGTGTAGACAGTGCTTCTGAGTCAGTCTCAGGCACAATGGCTGCATACCTCAGAACCCTTCAGCAAGTTGCTAAGAACTGAATTTAACATTAAATCAAACACAAACATTCCCAAAGGTAAAAGCAAATGTTCCATTCCGAACAGTTGCAGGAAAAGTGGGCTCCCCTTCTGAACTATGAGGGTCTTGATCCAATCAAAGATTCACACAGAAGAGCTGTAACCGCCGTCCTGCTCGAAAACCAAGAAAAGTTCCTCCGTGAGGAGCAAGCATTTACATCAGGTATGAACCTGATGGAATCCCCAACCAACTCAGCTGGCACTGGTGGTTTCACCGGTGGTTCAGCTGCTGCTGGTCCTACCGCTGGTTTCGATCCCGTACTGATCTCGCTGATCCGTCGTTCGATGCCAAACCTGGTTGCTTATGATCTCGCTGGCGTTCAGCCAATGAATGGTCCTACCGGCCTGATCTTCGCAATGCGTTCACGCTACAACAACCAGAGCGGAACTGAAGCATTCTTCAACGAAACTGATACTGCATTCTCAGGTCAGGATGCTGGATTCGACCTTACTGGTGGATTTGCCGATGGCGCTGCTGGTATTGGTACAACCGCACAGTCAGGAACCAACCCAGCAATCCTGAACCCAGTTGGTACTGCAACCTCAACGGCATATAACGTTGGTGGTGGTATGAACACTGGCGATGCTGAGAATCTGGATAGCGGAAGCAATGCTTTCAACCAGATGGCATTCTCAATCGAGAAAGTCACTGTAACTGCTAAGTCACGCGCACTGAAAGCAGAATACTCCCTCGAGCTCGCTCAGGATCTGAAGGCAATTCATGGTCTGAATGCAGAAGCAGAACTCGCTAACATTCTGTCTAGCGAAATTCTTGCTGAGATCAACCGTGAAGTTATCCGTACTATCTACAAGATCGCTGAGCAAGGCGCAATCGAGAATACTGCAACCGCAGGTGTATTCGACCTCGACATCGACTCCAACGGTCGTTGGTCCGTTGAAAAGTTCAAGGGTCTTCTGTTCCAAATCGAAAGAGATGCAAACAGAATCGCTCAGAGAACTCGTCGCGGTAAGGGCAACATCATCATGTGCTCTGCTGACGTTGCTTCAGCACTGACCATGGCTGGTGTTCTCGATTACACCCCTGCACTCAACGCTAACCTGAACGTTGATGATACCGGCAACACCTTCGCTGGTACAATCCAAGGTAAGTATCGCGTATATATCGACCCATATTCGGCAAACCTGGCTGCTGATAACAGCGGTCTGGCACAAGGATCCAACCAGTACTACGTTGTTGGTTATAAGGGTTCTTCGCCTTATGATGCAGGTCTCTTCTATTGCCCATATGTTCCTCTCCAAATGGTTCGTGCCGTTGGTGAGAACAGCTTCCAGCCTAAGATCGGATTCAAGACCCGTTACGGAATCGTTGCTAACCCATTCGCGGAAGGCACCAACCAGGGTCTTGGAAGACTGCGTGTTAACAGCAACCGCTACTATCGTCGCGTTGCCGTTAAGAACCTCATGTGAGCCATTCTCACACGAGAACTCAGAGGGTCCTTTGGGACCCTCTTTTTTTATCTAAATAATTAGAAAAAGATGGCAGTCGGAAACGCATTTAGTAATCAGATACAAAATAGAAACTTCCTTTCACCAACAGGCTTCAAATTTGTTCTAAATAGATGTCCTAAGGTTGCTTTCTTTTCCAACTCAGCAAATATTCCTGGTATTAATTTGGGAGTTGCTGTTCAACCATCATATCTCAAGGACATTGATACTCCTGGAGATAAAATTGTTTTCAATGATTTAGTTCTTAGATTCCTTGTCGATGAAGACCTTGAGAACTACATGCAAATTCAAAACTGGATACGTGGTCTTGGATTTCCAGATAGTCTTGATGAAATCTACAATCTTCAAAGAGAACAGAAGTATGTGGATACAACCGAATCAAAACTGATGAACATTTATTCTGATGGTACTCTTCAAGTTTTGACAAGTTCATCAAATCCAAATTTTAAACTGAAGTTTAAAGACCTTTGGCCATACTCTTTGTCAGATTTACAATTTGATGCCACCAACACAGACGTTCAATATTTGACTGCAGAAGTCACTTTCAAGTATACTATTTACGATATAACTGATTTAAACGGGAATAACTTATGAGTATTGACCTTGATATGATTCAAAGTATGTGGGAACAAGATTCCAAAATTGACATTGACAATCTTCATACAGAATCCTTAAACATCCCAGCGTTACACGCAAAGTATTTTGACATCTACAACAACATTCTTCTTCTAAAGAAAAAGGCTGAGCAGCAAAGAAGAAACATTCGTCATGAACGATATGAATATTATGCGGGTAAGGCAGACCCTGAGGTCTACGTAGAGGACCCATTTCCTAAAAAAATTCGTGACAAAGATACTCTGCAGAAATATTTGGATGCAGATGAAAAACTTTCTCAAGTATGTCTCAAAATTGACTACTATGAAACTATGCTAAATTACTTAGAGAGTATTCTAAAAGTTGTTCAGAACAGAACATTTCAAATAAAGAATGCGATTGAATTTGTAAAATTCCAAGCAGGTTATGGTTGATAATGCAGACTTAGTTATTTCGAAATCAAACGAAGTATATCTAAAAATAAGAACACAACCCCATATCGAATACGAGCTTAGAGACCATTTTAAGTTTGAAGTTCCAAATGCAAAATTTATGCCACAGTTTCGTGGTCGAAATTGGAACGGAGAAATACATCTCTACGATATGAGGTCTAAGCAAATCTATGTGGGACTTTTAGATAAGATTGTAAATTTCTGCGATCAATATAATTACACATATAAGTTTGAAGATAATAAATTCTACGGACTTCCATTTGAAATCAATGAATCAATATCGCACGAAGGTGTGAAAGATTACATGTGTTCTATTTGTTCTCACAGTCCTCGTGACTATCAAATAGAGGGAGTATACGATGCTTTACGGCATAATAGAAAACTGCTGATAAGCCCCACTGCCAGCGGCAAATCGTTGATGATTTATTCCCTCGTAAGATATTATGTGGATAAAGGGCAAAAAATTCTTCTAGTTGTTCCAACGACATCTCTTGTAGAGCAGATGTACAAGGATTTCCAGGATTATGGTTGGGATGCTGATTCATACTGTCACCGCATTTATTCTGGTAGAGAAAAGACAAACGAACATCCTGTTACGATTACAACCTGGCAATCAGTGTATAAATTGGAGCGTTCATTCTTTGAAGATTATTCAGTCATTATAGGCGATGAGGCACATCTTTTCAAGAGTAAATCCTTGATTGCCATTATGACAAAGTTGCATCATGCAAAATATCGTTTTGGTTTTACTGGAACACTTGATGGAACTCAAACACACAAGTGGGTTCTGGAAGGACTATTTGGACCATCATATAAGGTCACTAAAACTGATGAGTTGATGAAGCAAGGTCATCTATCTCAACTGGATATTAAAGTTCTTCTTTTGAAACACACACCACAAAAATTTGAAACTTATGAAGATGAGATTCAATATCTTATCAGTCACGAAAGAAGAAATAAGTTTATCAGTAAGTTATCACTGGACCTCAAAGGCAATACTTTGATTCTTTACAGTAGGGTTTCCACTCATGGAGAGCCACTTTATGAACTCATAAATACACATAAGCGAGATGATCGTAAAATTTTTTTCATTCATGGTGGTGTCGATGCTGAAGAAAGAGAACTCGTAAGGGAAATTACTGAACGAGAATCAAACGCAATTATTGTAGCATCATACGGCACATTTAGTACTGGTATCAATATTCGAAATCTTCATAATGTAGTATTTGCTTCTCCAAGCAAATCTCGAATTCGAAATCTTCAATCAATCGGTAGAGTTTTAAGAAAAGGAAAAAATAAAACCAAAGCAGTTCTTTATGATATTTCTGATGACACAACATTTAAATCAAGAAAAAATTACACACTGAATCACTTAATCGAAAGAATTAAAATCTATAATGAAGAAAACTTTAATTATGACATAATAACTATACAGTTAAAAGAAAATGGGAATTGAAGACGACTTTTATGCAACACTCAAATTAAAGAATGGCGAAGAGATCTTTGCCAAGGTAGCAGCTTCCGAAGAAGAAGACCGAACTTTATTGATTGTCACAAATCCAATTATCATATCTGAAATCAAAGGTAGAATGGGAACCTATGGTTACAAACTCGAACCATGGTTAAAAACAACTGCTGAAGACATGTTCATTCTGAACATGGATGATATCCTCACTATGTCTGAATCTTCAGATATTGAAATGATTAGTATGTATCAAACATTTGTCAGACAAGCGGACAAAGGAAGAAACAAAGAAACTCAAATCACCAGAGGAATGGGTTACATCTCAAACGTCAATGATGCTAAAGAAGTCTTGGAGAAGCTCTTTAAAAGAAGCTAAGATGTCCCATCAACCCAGACAAAGGTAGTCTACACATATTTCCACATCTTGTCAAGTATTTGTAAAAGTGGTATAATTCATACATATTATGAGATAACTTAATGATAACCACAGCAGTTATGACCAAAAGAAAAAGGTCAGAACATTACGTAAACAATAAAGAGTTTCTCGCAGCCTTGATTGCCTATCGGGAATCAGTGGATCTTGCAAAACTTCGTGGGGAACCAAAACCAAGGATTACAAATTACCTTGGTGAATGCTTTCTCAAGATTGCAACTCATTTATCCTTTAAACCAAACTTTGTGAACTACATGTTTAAGGATGATATGATTTGTGATGGTATTGAAAATTGTGTTCAATACATTCATAATTTCAATCCTGAGAAATCGCAGAATCCTTTTGCTTACTTCACTCAGATTATTCACTACGCATTTCTGAGACGAATTCAAAAGGAAAAGAAACAACTTGAGATTAAAAACAAGATTCTTGAAAGAACTGGTTTTGATCAAGTATTTGATGACAACTCTATTGACGGATCTAACTATAGCGACTATAATAGCATTAAGGACGCAGTGCATTCGAAGCTCCGTTACTGATGAAAGTCGCAATTATTACAGACCAGCATTTTGGTGCTAGAAAAAATTCAAAACTCTTTCACGATTATTTCCTAAAGTTTTACAATGAAGTGTTTTTTCCGACCTTGGAAAGGGAAGGAATCACTACTGTCATTGATATGGGTGATACTTTTGATAGTCGTAAAGGTATTGATTTTTCTGCTCTCGCTTGGGCTAAGAATAATTACTATGACCGTCTGAGGACTCTTGGATGTCGTGTTCATACAATCGTAGGTAATCATACAACCTACTATAAGAACACAAATGATATCAACTCAGTTGACCTTTTACTGCGTGAATATGCTAATGTAACAGTTTACTCAGAAGCAACTGAAGTTCAATTGGATAAACTCAAAGTTCTTTTCATTCCTTGGATTAATCCAGAAAATGAAAATCAAACTCTTAAGTGCATTCAAAAGACCAAAACCAATGTTGCAATGGGTCATCTTGAACTTCAAGGATTCCGAGTCAATAGTCAAATCATTATGGAACATGGTTTGGATAGTAAACTGTTTGAAAAGTTTACACACGTTTACTCTGGGCATTATCACACTCGTTCCACCGATGGTAGAGTATTCTATCTTGGAAATCCATACGAACTTTACTGGAACGATGTAAACGATACTCGTGGATTTCATATCTTTGATACCGAAACCGTAGAGCATACTCCAGTCAATAATCCTTTTAGAATGTTTCATAACATTTATTATGAGGATACTCCTTATCAAACATTTGATACACGAGAGTATGAAGATAAAATTGTCAAAGTTATTGTAAGAAAAAAATCAGACACTAAAAAGTTTGAAAAGTTTATTGATAAACTGTATTCTTCCAATGTTTCAGAACTAAAGGTTGTTGAGAACTTTGAGTTTAGTGGATGGTATGATAAAGATTCTTATGATAACATTGAGTCTGAGGATACTCTTTCCATCTTAAATAGATATGTTGAAGAAGCTGAGGTTGATTTAAATAAGTCAACAATTCAAAAACTCCTTCAAGAAATCTATCAGGAGGCATGTGAGTTGGTCTGATGTTTATTCTAACAATTAATGGTAAAGAAACTGAAGGTGCATATGCAGTGTTAGATGATGACGGAGACCAAGTTCTCTACATCTTTGAAGAAGAAGATGATGCCAGCCGTTTTGCTATGATGTTGGAAGAACAAGATTTTCCTGAGATGCATGTGATTGAAGTAGAAGATGATATAATGTTGAAAACCTGTGAAATACAGAACTGTAGATATACAGTGATTACTAAAGATGACATTGTGATTCCCCCCAAACACCATGATTTTGTTTGAGACGATTCGTTGGAAGAACTTTCTTTCTACTGGCAATCAATTTACTGAAGTTAATTTTCAAGAACATAACACAACACTGATTGTGGGAACGAATGGTGCTGGTAAGTCAACCATTCTAGATGCTCTTACGTTTTCATTGTTTGGTAAGCCTTTCCGTAAGATTAACAAACCACAGTTGGTAAATACGATCAATGAAAAGGATTGTCGTGTAGAAGTTGAGTTTTCAATTGGATCTACTAAGTGGAAAGTCATCCGAGCAATTAAACCTAACATCTTTGAGATTTGGAGAAACGATGCTCTGTTGGACCAAGCATCAGCATCTTCTGATCAACAAAAATGGTTGGAACAAAATGTTCTAAAGATGAACTATAAGTCCTTTACTCAGATTGTGATTCTGGGTAGTAGCACTTTTGTTCCGTTTATGCAGTTGTCAGCTGCAAATCGTAGAGAAGTCATTGAAGATCTTTTAGACATTAAGATTTTCTCATCGATGAATATCGTTATCAAAGAAAAGATTCGTCAACTCAAAGAAGAAATCAAAACTTTGGAGTTGAAGAAAGAGAACTTACTTGATAAAGTTGAGATGCAGAAGAACTTTATTGAAGAGTTGGAGAACCGTGGTAATGCCAATATTAATGCCAACAAAGAAAAGATTGCCAAGTTAGATGCCGAAGTTGGCATTTATATGGATGAGAATATTGAGATTTCTAATAAATGTCAATTATCAGAAAAACAACTAGAGGAGTATATTGGATCAACAGATAAGCTTCGTAAGTTGGGAAATCTGAAAGGAAAGATATCGCAGAAGGTATCAACGATTACTGCTGAGCATAAGTTCTTCTCTGAAAATTCGGTCTGCCCTACTTGCACTCAAACGATTGAGGAAGAGTTTCGGTTAAATAGAATTGCAGACGCTCAAGATAAAGCTAAGGAGTTGCAATCTGGTTATAGGGAACTAGAAGAAGCAATTAAAGAGGAAGAGGAGCGAGAGCGTCAATTCACTAATCTATCGAAGGAGATCTCAAAATTAACGAATGGCATTTCTCAAAACAATATTAAGATTAACGGATTACAAAAACAAATCCGAAATCTTGAACATGAAATTCAAGTTCTTACCGAGAACCTTGCAAACCGAAATTCTGAACATGAGAAACTAGAATCCTTCAAAGACAATTTAAAAATTACCTACGAAGAACTCTCTTCGAAAAAAGATTCGATAAGGCACTACGATTTTTCGTATAGTTTGCTAAAAGACGGCGGAGTTAAATCTCAAATCATCAAGAAGTATCTACCTTTGATTAATCAGCAGGTGAATCGATTCCTTCAAATGATGGACTTCTATATTAACTTTACTCTTGACGAAGAATTTAACGAAACCGTCCAATCACCTATTCACGAAGACTTTTCTTATGCATCTTTCAGTGAAGGAGAAAAGATGAGAATTGATTTGGCTCTTCTTTTTACCTGGCGCGAAGTTGCAAGATTTAAGAATTCCGTCAATACCAATCTGTTGATTATGGATGAGGTGTTTGATTCTTCGCTGGATGGTTTTGGAACCGAAGAGTTCTTGAAGATTATTCGATATGTCATCACTAATGCAAACGTATTTGTGATTTCTCATAAGACTGGTCTTGAGGACAGATTTGAAAGTGTCCTCCGATTTGAAAAAGTCAAAGGTTTTTCACGTATGATGGCCTGATCACCAAAGGACAATGAACACTCCCAACTGGATTCACCACTCTAAAAAAGAACAAAAGCGTAAACTAAAACCGCAAGCCCTTCGACAAGCGAAGGCACGTCGCCAAGCACTTAAGAAGCGTCTTTCACAAGGCGCTTCTTCTTTTTGGTAGGCATAAATTTTTGTTGCGTGATTGTATTAAAATAAACATAAATTTCTAAATAGTGATAGAATAAATGGGGTCATACAAATGAGCGAAAATTCTTTGTTATGATATTCTTTGTGCATGGAGGTTATTATGCACAACTTAATTTCTTACAATCAACTTGCCGATTGGAAACAAAGTGTTGAAAGTCTGAATGCAAATTTAGACAAATTAAATGATCAATCTGATTTACTTAATGACTATTATAATTGTTTAATTGAATGTCCAGATGATCAACAAGCATGTAAACGTATTTGTAAAATAATTTTATCGTAGGAGACAGTTAGAAAAGCGTCCAGGGGTTGTCTGAAAGGGCAACCCTTCGTTGTATTATGGCTTTATCCGAAACAAAGACAT
>Ga0049081_10000689_pt1 | contig 12851 bp, 24 predicted proteins | sample GreLakmeER78MSRF_FD_66717 | JGI IMG/M metagenome (GOLD analysis project Ga0049081, IMG submission 66717) | Freshwater lentic microbial communities from great Laurentian Lakes, MI, USA - Great Lakes metaG ER78MSRF | ecosystem: Environmental > Aquatic > Freshwater > Lake | place: Great Lakes...
GTGCTTGCGCTATCCGCTATCCTATGCGACAATAAGACCAGAGGGGCAGAAGCCTCTCGCAAGTGAAGGAGGAACGCAATGAGGACGGACGATTACGGCAATGAGATCTGGCGCTGCGAGGAGTGCGGACTGGACTTCATTGAGGACTTCAATGAGGAACTCTCCCTCTGCGATGGTTGCGCCGAGGAGGAGGACGGAGTCTAGCGAAGGGAGGGAGAGGCGGAAGCCTCTCCCTCTCCCTATGCGCCCGGGCGCTTACGGCTTACGGGTTATAGGTTATGGCGGTTATAGGTTATGGCAGTTATTACTTATGTTATGCCTATTATTATTATTATTATATATATATATATATACTCAAGCACTAGGCCCCGTTCACCAGCTCCACCATGTCCACCGATCCGCCTACTTGACCGATACGCCACTAAGTGATCTAATAGAGGCAGAGGGGAGGCACTAGACCTCCTCCAAGTGAGAGGAGCACAGACATGGAGGCATTCATCAGCGGCGCACTGGTAGGAGTCCTAGGGACTCTCACCATGATCCTAGTGATCCAGACAATAGAGCGCTATCAGGATCGTCAGGACTACCTAGAATCTAGGGCGGCACTATGGGACAAGGCTCGCCGAGAGGGTAGGCTCTAGATCAGGGAGGGGGGAGGCGAGAGCCTCCCCCCTACTTGCTAGATCGGCAGACTACTGATACACTACCAATAGAGGGGAGGACAATCCTCCCCCAAGTGAAGGGGGAACAAGTGAACGACAAGAAGCGCCAGACATGCGAGAGCGGGGACTACGGCTACGAGGAGTGCGAGCGCACCGCCGAGGTGCGAGCGAAGGACTCGCAGGGCGAAGTGATCATGCTCTGCCGAGAGTGCGCCTCAGACACCGCCTACGCGGTATGGGCTCACTGGTATCAGTCAGCGGGACGCTGAACGAGAGAGGGGGAGGCAAGAGCCTCCCCCTTATCTCTTATGTGTTAGGACTTATGACTTATGCGCTTACGACTTATGACTTATGCCCTACAGGGTATGACCCACGCACCAGCTCCACCAGATCGAGCACGGGGCCTCACCTCGGCGGCGACCACCTTGACGATTCTGGCGAGATCGGCGACAATAGAGGCAGAGGGGAGACACAAGATCTCCCCCAAGTGAGAGGAGCGAACAAGTGAAGCGAACGAATAGCCTCCAGAGGTTCAACCAGATCCGAGCCGAAGTGGCGGCAATGAGCACCGAAGCGGTGAAGCATGCGACCATCGTGGAGGGGCTCGGATCGGACGACCAGATCCTCGGCTCACTCTTCAAGGCGTACGCCGCTGGGATCGTTGATGTCGCAGCCTATACAATCTGCTACAACGCAACGCGCTCACTCGGAACATTCAAGAGCCCAGCCGCACGGCTGGTAGCGGGACGGCTCGCACGAGAGTTCAAGAGCCGAGCCTAGCAGGGAGGGGAGGGGGACGCGCCCCCTCCCCCACCCCTCAACCCCTCCCCCGTGTCCTAGGAGCTGGGGGGCGGGTGCTTTGCTAGGCGCCTACCGATTTTGTACCAACCCCCAAACCGAGTGTCAAGACCAGACCCCAAACCCCGGTGGCGATGGAATTTTTTTCTCGTGCCCTCTTACCCTAGTGTCAAGATGAGACCCGGACGATTGGATCGTTTCGTCCCCCGAAGCGCTTGCATTTTCTGCACCACCGTTTGCCACCTGACGCGTAGGTATTTTCCTGCGTGTACTCGTGCCCATGAATGCAGTGCGTGATTCTTGGTCGAGCAGCAAAGCCACGCTGTATGTTGACCTTGGTCGTAACTGGCTCAAGGTGCTGAACGTTCACACACCTTCTTACGCGGCACAGATGATCAATGTTTAAGCCGCTTGGAATGGGACCTGCAAAGTGCTGATACCCCCACCGATGGGCGGTAACCTTTCTCCCCTTGTCCTTAAAGCCACCGTACCCATGGCGTCCTATTTGCCCAGTCCACTCCCAGCAGCCGGTATCTGGATTTACGGATACGAAGCGCATGAAGCGCTCGGCGCTGGTGCGTGCCACGGGGCTACTTTTTGGCGGCTCTACGCCGCTTAGATCGCTCTGATTCCGCTAGGCGGGCCTCAGCCGTGCGTGAGGGCGTAGAGTTCTTCACCTCGTACTCGCAGGCGCGGCACTTGCTCTTGCCACGGCGGTAGAACTCGGCGTCAGGGGGCCAATCTTCCTTGCAGCGGACGCAGGTTTTATACACCTCGTCGTACATCATCAGTTAAACTCTGCGCCCCCAAAGATGTCTAATGACTCATCGTGAGAGAGCGGCTCACCCGAGCGGATCTCATGGAGGACCTTGTTCATCTCCACGCGGAGATCGGCAGTCATGCTTCTGACGCCCGACTCCTGCTCCATGATCTCAAGCGCATCGTTGGTGCTGTGCCAGATTCCGCCTTCGTCGTTGATATGGGCGTCAAAGAGGGTCTCGTTCTTCGTCTCTACGAGACGCATGATCGCCCACGTCCCCTTTTCCGTGTGGTAGATGACAACATGCTTGTCAACCCCGTTCAGAGAAACCAGACGTGCCTTATTACCGATCTGCTCCACGATTTCTGCTCCTTTCTACAGAAAAGCCCTCTGGGTATCGAGCGATCAACTTCTCTTCGTTTCGCTCAGCAACCGAGGCAAGGTTGATTCCAAGGATCGTGCTGATCTCAGCGATATACCAGAGAACGTCCCCAAGCTCCTTCTCTACATAATCAAGGTCAAGTTCGTGTCCGTGCCCAATCCATTTCTTGAGGGCGTCAATCAGTTCTCCGGACTCCCCTGCAAGTCCCATAGCAGCCACGGCAGCGCGTTCATGTCGCTCATCAAACTGATATGCCCCCCGTGCCGTTTCGGCCGCCTTACGCTGGTAGTGCGTGAAAGCGTTCTCCTTCATCTTGCCGACCTGCATTTAGACTCCCTCTGGCTCGACTGTTGCACGAGCCTTCTTCTTGACCGGTCCCGGCAATTTGCCGAACCGCTTCTTGTATGCTTTTGCTGCCGTCCCGTAGTCCTTAACCAACTCCGCGTCTGCCTTCTTTAGTTCGGACCCCTTCAGATGCGCATGGTGCAAATCAATCAACCGATTCGCCCACTTTTCGTCATGCTCTGGGTGGTTCACAAGGACGTGTGCCACTTCGTGGAGCATCGTGTCCTTGTCATTGCCCTGGCAGAACGCCATCCGCTTGTCGTCAATATAGGTGATTCCACAATAGTGCGCAACATCTGGGTCCTTGTGCCAGTGCAGGTACACATGAACAAGTGGTGCTTTATAGGTTCTGAGGATCTCATCAAGAAACTTAAGTGATTCTTCCCACTGCACAAGGGCGCGCCCGGGCATACCCGCCTGCCAATCAAGCGTGAAGGAGAAGGATTTGGTCCAGTTGGGTCTGGTCATTCGGGCATTCTAGCGGTTTGTAGATGATCTGGAAAGGCCCAGCGGGGCTGTCGTATTGGTAAAATGGGTCCGTGAAAGACTATAGGGTCTCCTACGTTGACGGAAAGGTTCCCTACTGGCGTATTGAGAGCGGGCGCAGTGTAGACATCGCCCTTACGGCAGATGACGTCATGGCGCAGATTGGTCAGATGCTGGAATCCAGCTATGACCCACTTGGGGACGGAAGGTTCCGGGTCCTGTGGGACAAGGTTCCAGATGGGTTCAGCGCCCCTGATCTCGACCTGATCCTCTCCGAGGAGCCTACGGCCTCCCACTGATACGGGTCCCGCACTTAGGGCAGACCACTTCCTTCTTCTCACTTGGCTCCCTCTGCTCCCCGTCCATCATGAGCTTTTGCAGGTCCTCGTGGTCATATCCCGTCTCAATGAGCATGTCTACCTTCGCAAGGTCCTGCAGGATGTCTGTAAGGGCTAGTTCATCCCATTGACCGATATCAGAGGTGCGGTTGTCTGCCACAAGGATGGCGAGAGCACGGTCATCGTCGCACTCGACCCAGAAGACTGGTACATGGGTCATCCCAATCTGGACTGCAGCCTGGAAGCGATGGTTCCCCGCAAGGATGTAGTTCGTCCCCCGCTGGGCTACGACCGTACCGAACCAGCCATTCTTCTTGATGCTGGTGATGATCGCCCCGATATCACCCTGTCGTGCATTTTTTGGGTGCGGGTGGAGTTTGCCGACCTCAACATACTCAATAAGCGTTGAGGCTGGTTGTGGTTGAGTCATCGGCCAACCCCTGACCTGCGGATGCAGGGAAGGAGGGGGGACGGAACGGAAAACAAAAAAAACTTTACGCTGGGGTGTGGGATCATATAGCGGATGGGAGCTCTTCCAGCCTGAACTTGGCAATCATTTGCTTTGCGGTTGTAGCCCCAACGATAGCGATGGGCGAAGAACCCTTTGCCGAATAGAACAGGATGGTTGGGACTGAGCGAATTTCTAGCGCCTTGACCAACTCTGGGTTTTCGTCAACATTGACCTTAACAACCTTGACTCGACCTTTGTATGTTTCGCTGATTGCCTCTAGATCCTTGTTGATCGCCTTGCATGGCTGGCACCACGGAGCCCACAGATCAACGATAACTGGGGTTGTGGAGGATTGAACCTCCGCCCTGTATGTTTTGTCGGTAGCATTCACGATATTTGACATGGAGCCTCCGCTATGTGGGCGCGGCCGCCAACCGCATAATTATTTGGAGTGGTGGATTATAGCACCGACCCCCTAGGTTTTCTCAATTCTACCGTACTGCACAGGTTTAAACAACTTGATGTAATTAGAAAGTTCATGCGAGGAAAGTGGGGAGGCGTCTCGCCACGCAACCTTGAGCATCATCTGGTTCTGTGACTCTGGGTAGTAGAGCAAGATTGTCTCTGACTTCTCATGGTCAAAGCGTCGCGCCTTTGCGCTGAACTCCTCAAACGTCATCCCCCAATGCTCATCATGAATATCAAGGGTCGCCGGATCAATCATCAGTTCATCAAACGAGAACAGTCGGTATATCTTTTCAGACTCAATAATCCCGAGCAGGTTGCTCTGAATTAAGAGCTGAAGCGCAATTCTTGGACGATGAGGTAGGTGCATGATGTATCCCCCTGAGCAGTTAGGCCCAGGGGGACGTTATCACTAGAAAGGAATTTCGTCTAGGCCGTTGGTGTCAACGACATCGGCGACTGGAAGCGGCGCTGCGCCAGCATCACGCTTTGTGCTTCGGGCGAGAAGCTGAAGGAACTTGCAGTGAACCATCAGTTCAGTGTGCTGCTCCCCGTTCTTGTCGTCCCACTGGCTGATCTCAGGGCTGCCCTCAATAAGGAGCAGGTCTCCCTTCTCAACGATCTTCACAGCGAGTTCCGCCCTGCCGTCCCAGCATGTCACTGGGTACCACTTGGAGACGTACTCACCCTTATCGTCCTTGCCAGCGCTTACTGCGATATTGAAGTTTGCCACTGGGCGACCAGCCTTCGTTGTGCGAAGTTCTGGCTTTGACCCGACTCGGCCAATCAACTGGACCTTAATCATTCCGTACCTTCTTTCCTAACTCTTACGAAGACACCGGAAAGGTTCTTATCCCCATCCGTGCCCACATATCTCTTACTGGCCGTCAAGCGGACGACCTGCGCATCATCATGCCACACACCCGCATCAGTCCCTGCATCAAGAAGCGCCCTTACGAGCTTATCAAGATCGGGCTTGACTGTGTGGCTGGGACTGTAACCCTTCCTCAGGCTGCCAGAGCCATTCAGATGGGACTTGGGTCTATCAAAGTAGAACCTTAGGTCTACTTCAACTGGACCTTCGTATTTTCCGTGCGCTGCAATCTCAGTGCGCAGCACGAAGGCGCAATAGGTGCGCCATTTCTTTAGGTTCTTGTTATCACTCGTTACCACGACCTTGCTCCCGTGGGTGAAGGCTCGAGCCGAACCCTGTGGAACCGGTACGCCGTAGATGTATGCGGACCTGTCGCAATGGTCGCAGCAGTTCCCCTCGCTGCAGCCAGCGCACGCACAGATCTTGCAGTCTTCGTTCACTTTAGATTCCGATACTTGTCATCCACCGTGGTGAGCCTGTGCCCGATCCACTCTGCAACATTAGACACCACGCCATTCCCGCATACGCGATACCTATTGGAGTCCATACCGATAGGTAGTTTTGGATCTTCCTGCGCTGGTCCGTGTGGGGCAACGACAAAGTCCGAAGAGTCACGCCCAGTCCGTAGCGTACGGTATGCCCCGTCATCCTCAAGGCTCTGGTTATACCCGTCGTAGTGCGCGCCAACAACTGCGTGAGTCGTCCTGACATCGCCCATATCAAAGGTGTTCAGGGTATTTGCAATCCCGTCGTCTACCCACGTCTCGTCATCGTTGACATTCTGGGCGCGACGAGACTTTCGGTAGGATGAGGCAATGAAGGTCTGCGCGTGATGACTTTGCACGCTTGGCCAGACGGCGTTTAGCGACAGGGCAGTATTGATCGGTGTGGCAGAGAAGTTGTTCTTAGTTGCGTCCTCGCGAATGCTGTAAACGTTGTGCGTTACTCCTTGGTCTTCGCCCGGGATCGCTGCGCCCAATGCTGCGGTGAAGGAATTGTCCACCCGTCCCCCCATCCCATCAGCCTCTCGCATTCCACTGGGGTAAGCCTCCGAACTGTAAGCGGCTCCTGCTGCACTTGGCTTTGCTGAGTCTCCTCCGAGGATGAGTTGTCCTGACTCAATGGTGCTGTTAACTCCCTTGCTGTATCTGGCGAGGAGAGCGCCAGCGACCTCAGCGCGTTGTCCAAGGCTGGTGGGAGCTTTCGCCCACGACGCTCTGCTCTCCTGAGGATGCCCACAGCCGCCTTCGCACTCAAGTAGAACCTGTCCGGCGAGGTCGGTTCCAAGACTTGCGACAATGAATACTCGACGGCGTCTTTGGGGGACTCCGAAGTAGCGTGCATCCAGAGTTCTCCACGATACGCCATACCCGAGTTCATCCATTTCACGGAGAAGTCTTGCGAAGTCTCGTCCATCATTTGACGAGAAGAGCCCAGGTACGTTTTCCAGCACGAGCCACCTAGGTCGGTATCGCTCCACAAGGTTGAGGAATGTGAAGGCGAGGACTGATCTTTTTCCATCTTCAAAGCCTTTCCGCTTTCCTGCGACTGATAAGTCTTGGCATGGGAATCCTCCAGACCAAATGTCCGCTGTCTTCCAATCATCACTGCTGGGGGTCCCGCCTTCACTGTCAGCGGGTCCGCTACGTCGTTGAAGTATGTCGGCTGGCGACTGAACCACGCCGGAAAGCTCACGATCAGCAAGCTCCACGATGTCTCCGAGGTGGGGGACACCTGGGAATCTTGTCTTGAGGACTGAGACGGCGAACGGGTCAATCTCGCTGACGCTGACGGTTCTGATCCCTGCGTTTTCAAACCCAAGGTCCAACCCCCCAACTCCGCTGAAGAATGACGCATGCGTTAACTGCTTCGTCACCTTGACTTCGCTCCCAATTCCGGACGCTTGTCCTTGCCATCAATCCTTACTGACCGACCAGTCTCCTGCAATCGGCTTACTGCTGCACCATATCCTAGATCATCCAGTTCGTCTAGTGTGCGATTGGATGTCACGATGGTGGACAGAAGGTTTTGGTACCGGCTTTCAATCAGGACATAGAGTCGCTCACTCGCCCAGTCAGTAGCCTTCTCCTTACCGAAATCGTCAATGACCACTACCGATGCGGACTTGAGGCAGTACTTATACAGGTCGTGGGCGGGGTGATCGGATACCCTGATACTCTCCCGAAGCCCATCAAGCAGTATCGGCGCGTTCACAAAGCGCATTTTTCGCTCAACCGCTGCGCTGAGGTCAACATAGGCATCAGGATCAACCTCTTTGTTGCGCTCTTCAGACCAAAGTCCAGCCAGTTGACGCAATGCCGCAACCGCAAGGTGAGTTTTTCCAACACCTGGATCACCAAGAAGCATAAAACCACGGTCTTTTGGCGTTTTCAGTTCTGCCCACTCGCGCGCAACCTCTAGGGCCTTAAGAGTTGATCCAGATGCAGAGAAATTAGAGAAAGAATGGTTCAAATAGCGAGGGGGAACCCCCGCAATAGCCAGCATCTTGTCCGAATACATTTTTTTTTCAGGATTCAACGTACTCATCTCGACTAAACTCCTTCTCTTTGGGCTCAGGGGCGCCAAAGCCCTTTCTTTTCTTCTCCGCTACTTGACGAAGGTAAGAAACTGGATCACCTTTCGGCTCTGTAATCGCAACAAAGCATATTCCCGCCATCATTGCCTTGGCTCCACCTGGGTAATTCTTGTAAATTGTCGCCAGATGCGAGCGTTGGGGCTTGGTGAGGAGCGATCCGGTCACCGCAGACATAAAATCGCCCATCCTGCCCTGAGGATTCTTCTGAACGATCCATTCGTGCCACTCGGGAAGCGTTTTACCCGCTACTCCTTGACTGATCTGCTCTCCCTTAGTCCCGGAACCATCGTCTTTAGCACTTTTCGCTCTGGAAGTTTCTGCGGATGACTCTCCCATTCGTTACAAATCCTCCTATACTCGCATGTGGCGTGCGCAAATGCTGTTGGATTGGGGTATACACCCTTTTCCTGCGCATCTAGGAACGCCCTCACTGAGATGTACAACTTATCTATGTCGTCTTGACCGCGATGCGTAACTCTTCGGTCAACGACTGGAGATTTTGCGTGCTTGCTGATGATATTGAATGTAATCTCTGGGTTGTGACCGAAATTCTCCATAACTGACAGTGCGTACGCCGTTGCCTGAACATCGCCGTGCTCTCGTCCCTCTTCCCATCGGCGAGAGGCGGTTTTATGCTCAACAACGTCCTTTCCCTCTGTGATCATGTCCACTTGTGCCTTCAGCTTGATCGGCAACTTGCCAAGTCGGCTGTGCTTGATCTCGGAGAACATTGTTCGCTCGACTGCATGCGCAGTCCAGTCATCACCCTCGGTCAATGCGGCACGGAGCATTTCCTGACCCATTGCCTGCTGACCAATTGGGTCGGCATCCTTCTCAGACATCCAGTCAACCTTGGCGGACTCTATTGCGTAGGTTGTGCGATAGGCTTCGTATGCCTTCGTCAGGTCCCCATCCTTCTTGCCGCCAGCAACTGGCTCGTACCAGTGCTGTAGGCCAGAGTGGACTGAGGTGCCAAGCGCAAAGAACGGCGTGGTCTTATCGGTCCAGAGGCTAAGGCGATACTTGTACCACCAGCGCAGTGGGCACGCGAGAAACTCGCGTAGCTCGCTTACGCTAACGTGCTCTGGGTGCCGCTCTTCGTAGCGAATCAACTCCATCAGGCAAACTTCGCGCGCTTGTTCTTCCAAGCACTCTGAAGTACGCCGCGCTCATTGTCGCTTAGGTCAAGGCCTGCGATTTCCTGCCCAACACGCTGCAGTTCTGCCGCATCGTTCGCGCCATCAATCGCAGATAGCCAATCAAGCACCACTGGGCTTTCCTTGATCTCAACATCATCAAAGATGTTCTTTGCCGCAGCAACAACTGGATCAGCCTTAGGTGCTGCGCCGCTCTTGGCGCGAATCTCATCGCCAGATGCAACCTTCTTTGAAGGAAGCCCAGCCATGACGAGTGCTCGACCCGCTGCGCTTGTCTCGGTGTTCTCAAGTTCAGAGCCACGAGTGTATGGAGTGCTGCCCGGGATGCCCATTGAGGAGTGACCGACGCCAGCCGGCTTCTCGTCTTGGGTCTCACCACGGAATGCCTGCGCCTTCACGACGACGATCTTGTCGGTGATCTGGACAATCTCGGTTTCAATTCTTGCGTTTGGGTAGGCTTCGTACCAAGCCCTGATTCGGTCTGCTACCTCAACGTAGTCAGCCGCAAATGCCTTTCGCTTTTCTGGTGCTGCTGAATTACCGTAAGCCATCTCTAACTCCTTCCCTTCTTCAACGCTGCGCTTTCGCGCAGATAATCCTTAAACAGTTCCTCCTCGGGAATTCCGAGAAAGTCACTGATCTTAGCCATCATCGGCCTACTCATTTTCACATGACCAAACCGCAGGTCCGTTAGATACTGCGGATGACACTTAAGGTATTGTGCCACGACATCGTGGGGAATGCAAGAGTCGTCTATCACCTGCCAGATCATTGAGCAAGCGACGCGCTGCATTTTGCGCCACTCCTTGCCCTTTTCCCCGCTTAGCTTAGACACCCACCAACTGGCGATCCTCTGGATTCCGTAGCCACTCCTCACAAGCAAGGCTGATGCCCCGATCTACCCAGAGACGATCCTCGGAGTCAAGATTCTCCCCAGACTCCAAAAGACTGCCTTCAAGCAGTTCGCGTGAATCTGCTACGAGCGAAAGGATTACCTTCTCCTTTTCAATTGTGCTTGCGTACTCCATGTCTGAGGCAACACCATGAGCCTCTAGCGCCGCCATGAAGCAACCTCGGCCACGAAGTTCCAATTCAATTTCGCGCGATTCGGTCATTTCTTTACCCTTCCTAGAATCTGGTAAATGCGCTGCCTGCTGATCCCAAGCTTCCTTGAGATGTCAACCACCGTCATCCCAGATGCCTTCAGTGATTCAATTTCCTTTGCACGAGCCTCAAGTGAGGCAAGAGCGGAACTCGATCGGTGCTTGTGGTTGCACCACCAGCACCTAGACGCATTGGGCGTGACGACCTGCTTACCGCAAAGTACGCAATTAGCCATTCAGCCCTCCGTCATAGTTCATTAGATGATTATGCACGCCTCCCATTGACATGTCAACAGCAGGCATTTTCTATGCTTAACTATAGTGCTTTTTTAGGTACTCATTGAGCGCTGGGCGCCATATTCGTGCCTGTTCAGTCTTCATTCTATGGTGCAGACCGCAAAGCAGCACAAGGTTGGCAGCGATTGAGGGACCCCTATTACCTAGACCAGAGCCGTTGACATGGTCAAGCTCCATTGGGGGGTTGGACTGTGGTCCGAACTGACTGCCGCAGGACCCAGGCATACCGACCCTTGCCGCAACGCACCCGCGATCCCTTATGTAGACCTCATAGTGGACCTCTTTGGTCACTGGGTCTTTGTGTTTTATTGACCGCTTGATATTTGTTCTCTTCATATGAGCTCCTCCGTCCTGCCCTGCTCTAGAAGATCTTCAGTCATAAGTATGTCAAGGGATAGCCTGTCAATTTTTCTGCTGACTGAACGAATAGCCCTGCTCTCAGACTCGGTAAGATCTAGTTGCCCGCCAGCGCTATTTAGTGCCCTTGCGACGCTTTTTAGATCCTTTTGGAGTGCTCTCAGGAGCTTCTGCACTATCTGTTCTTGCATTTCCACCACCATGCTTCTTCTCAGATCCTAGCACTCGGCAGGGGATACAGAAGCAAGTAGATGGATGATAGAACTTGTCGCTCAATCCTTGCTCTCGCGCGCCTCAACCTGTCGCATGACCTTGTTGGACCATGAAACACCGGCGTCGCCACCCCAGAGGGCCCATGCAATTCGCCCAGCAGATGGGAAGCCAGTCTGACCTGGCTTGAATCCTTCGCCCTGCTTGTCAACCTCATGACGCGCAAGGAAGGCACGCATCTTGCGCACTCGCGCAATCGTCATGGCGTTGCCGACAAGCATTCGAGCAGTCGTCTGACCTGGTCCGATTCCGCCGCGACCAAATTCCTGCCTCCACTCAAGACCACGCTTGGCCTCTGCCTTAACTGCGGCGGGAACATCAAGATTGATACCGGTGTAGTCCACAGCCTTGTGGGTGCTAGTGAGGTCATCTAGGCCGTGAACATTCTGAACGCCAAGATCCCTGTAAGCCGAACGAACATCGGCGTCGCCATCAATCGCCTCAGTCACATTGCCATTTTCCTTCAGTATCTTGGAAACCTTGTATTTCTTGAACTGCAGGCCGGCGCCAGACGGGAAGTCACTCAGGTAGATCTCATCGTGCGGGATGTCATTGTCTTCAAGCCAAGACTTGGTCTCATCAAGCCTCTTTATGGACCTATCGCTCACGATAAAGATCCTGTTGCCATCAGACTTTTTTCTTAGATGGCTAGCAACAACTTCGTTAACCTGATCGGCATCCTCGCCGTCGGTTAGCGCGCCGTCAATATCACACACGATGATTGAGTCACCGACGGACTTGCTGGATTTTGCTGGTATCTGCGCTGGGTTAGTCGTTGCGGCTGGCTCTGGTGTCATGTCCTCGCCGTCCAGAACGCCCTCTGAGCCCTCTGGGTCCGAGCCCCCTGGCGTTGGCGGCTCGTTGACCGCAGCGGTGCCGAACACAACCTTGTCAAGGTATTCCCCGTAGCGGTCTGATGGTACATAGCCTTTTGGCGTTTGGAACAGGATCTGATCTCCAATTTCGCCGATTCCGTCCTGACCGCGCTCGCGGAGGGCGTCATTAATGCGAAGCCAAGGCAAGCCGCCGAGGGCCATCTTGTTGTATTCGGCAATTGCCTGCTGGGCTGTTCGCCCAACCTCTGTGAATACGAATCGGAGATTCTTGTCGTACCTGCCGACAACCTCTCGCGTGATGTACTCGGCGATAAGGTCGCAGAGCGGAACGATGCCGTTGTCGTAGGTAAACGCGGCGCCGGTCTCGGCAGTGCTCTTATTGATGTCAAAGGAGATGCCGATGTCTTGCGGCTGGACCGCAAACACGGCACAGATCTTTCGGGCAAGGTACACCTGCCACTCCATGAACTGCATGTCTCGGTTTGTTGCAGCGAGCGGCATCCACTGAATACCCTTGCCGCCACCGGTGATGGCGATCTGGCTCTTTCCCGCGACTTCGCCTTCCCAGTACGCCTTGAAGGCGTCAACCTGATCCGGGCGAACACCCTCACCGAGGTGAAGGATTCCTGGAGGGGCAGCCTGCGATACGGACTTGGCGTTGTAGGACGCGGCGC
>Ga0049081_10000695_pt1 | contig 12774 bp, 8 predicted proteins | sample GreLakmeER78MSRF_FD_66717 | JGI IMG/M metagenome (GOLD analysis project Ga0049081, IMG submission 66717) | Freshwater lentic microbial communities from great Laurentian Lakes, MI, USA - Great Lakes metaG ER78MSRF | ecosystem: Environmental > Aquatic > Freshwater > Lake | place: Great Lakes...
ATAATAAGATGATTATTTTTACACAGAAGGACACAAATTATCCAGATGATATTATCTATACACTTCGTGTTAATTCACGACTAACAGAAAATGTTGTAGCGCAAAGTCAGATAGTATCTGTTAAAAGGAAAAAGGATAGTTCATTAGTATTTACAATGCTACACTTTTCCGAAATCCCAGTATTTATCTTTTTTAGGGCTTTGGGTTTAGTATCAGATCGTGATATTATTAACTATATTGTTTATGATGATACTGATATTGATATGATTAACCAATTGAAACCTTCTTTACTTGCTAGTAAAGCAGAGACATATAAGGATGATGAAGGAGTAACACATAATATTCGTTCTCAAGAAGATGCTATTAATTATCTCATTTCTAAACTCAAAGCTAGACCTATATATGGTGAAGTAGATGTAGAAACTAGAAATATTCAGAGAAGGGAACAATATATACGATATATGGAAAATGACTTGTTACCGCATATGGGTAAGGGTTTTATTGAGAAGGCATATTATATTGGGATGATGTGTAACAAGTTGTTGCGTTGTATTTTGGGACGTATAGATCCGGATGATCGTGATAGTTACACAAATAAACGTATAGAGTTACCAGGAGTATTAATGGCACAGCGATTTAAGGAATTTTACAAGAAAATGATTGGCGATTGTGCTAAGAAATTTAAGACTAAGATGGGTGGATTATCAGATGATGCCAATCCAATTAATGTTATTAATCAAATTAAGATAAATACAATTGAACAAGGATTAAATTCAGCACTATCAACTGGTTCTTGGGGAAAGAGAACTGGTGTTGCTCAATTACTTCAACGTATGACTTTCCTACAAATGATCTCATGTTTACGTCGTATTATGGTATTGATTGATACAACTAATAATAAGGTGGAACAAATGAGACATGTTAATAGTATTCAGTATGGATTTGTTGATGCGATTGAAACTCCAGAAGGTAGTAAGGTAGGTTTATCCAAACATTTATCATTAACGGCTAATATAACAATCAATTTAAGGAATCAACCCGAGATTATTAAAAGATTAATAGAGGATGAATCACCAATTGAGGTATTAAAACTAACTGATATTCCACCTATCGAGTTAAAGAGACTAACGAGGGTATTATTAAATGGAGAATGGATAGGTATGACGGAAAATCCGGTCGAGTTAGCGGAATTTCTAAGAGAAAAGCGCCGACATAATATCATAGATAAGATGGTTGGGATAGTACATCATTATGGAAATAAGGAAGTTCGAGTTAATACAGATGGAGGACGTTTATATCGTCCATTACTCCGAGTGAAGGATAATGAATTATTGTTAGATCATAAAATAATAAATAACTTGGATAAATTAAAGAATTGGAATGAGTTTTTAATGAAGTATCCAGATGTATTAGAATATGTAGACATTGAGGAGGCAGAGAATTTAATGATATGTATGACTCAGGAGGATTTGAAGAAGGAAAAAGAGAAGATGGATCAAACAGTAGATAATCCATCGGCAAATGGTGATGTAGTAAATCGTTATAAGCATGTATATAGACGATTTACACATTGTGAGATTCATCCGAGTATGATGATGGGAACAGTATCAAGTAATATTCCATTTGCGGATCATAATCAATCACCACGTAATTACTTCAACTTTGCACAATCAAGACATGGTATGGGTATTAATGCATCTAATTATCGTCATAGAATGGATTTAACATATCTACTATATCATACACAGGTACCATTAGTACATACACGTTCATCGAAATATACAGGTATTCAGAACTTGCCAGCAGGTGAAAATATCATAGTAGCTATAGCGACATATACAGGATATAATCAAGAGGATTCACTAATATTCAATAAGACATCGATAGAGCGAGGTTTATTCAGAGCGACAAGTTTCAAGAAGGAACATGATGTAATTCAGAAGAATCCGGCGACAGGTCAAGATGAGATTTTTATGAAGCCAGATGTAAACAGAGTATCAGGAATCAAATATGGAAATTATTCAAAGTTAAATGAAAAGGGTTTCATACCAGAGGAAACAATAATAGAAGAAAATGATGTATTAATAGGAAAGTTAACACCGATTCAACCATCAGCAACTAATAATATGAAGATATATAAGGACTCTAGTACATTATTTAGATCAGGAGTCCAAGGTGTAGTAGATAAGGTATATACTGGAATTTATAATGCAGATGGATATGAGATGTATAATGTGCGAATTCGTAATGAACGTGTTCCACGTGTGGGGGATAAATTCTGTATGGCTCCTGGTCATGAAGCTTTAACATCAACAGGATGGAAGTTTATTGAAGAGCTTACAAAAGAGGATAAAATTGCAACTTTAAAAGATGGATATATTAAATATGAAAATCCTATAGATGTGTATAAATGGGATTATAGTGGTGATATGTTTACAATTAATCATTCACAAGTTGAAATGAAAGTTACAGCTGATCATGAAGTATATGCACGAACTAAAGAAGGTAAATATGCACTTACTAAAGTAAATCAATTAATTAAAGAACCAATGTGGATGTTAAAAAATGCAACAAATAATAATGAAAAGAAAGATTATTTTGAAATTGGAACTTTAAGGTTTGAAATGAAAGATTGGCTTATGTTATTAGGATTATATATAACAGAGGGATGTTGCGAGCCCACACGTAAATATGTACGTATTTATATTCATAAAAATCGTGTTAAAGAACCATTAGAAAAAATATTAATAAAATATAATATACCATTTAACCATGATCAAAAGAGTTATCGCTTTGTGATAACAAATTATCAATTATATGAATATATGAATCAATTTGGATTTTCCTGCTCAAAACATCTTCCTAAATTTGTATGGGATCTTGATCAAGAAAATGCAAATATCCTACTTGATTCATTAGTACTTGGCGATGGATATGAAAGATCTGATATGAAAGAATTTTTTACATCTTCAAAACAACTTGCAGATGATGTACAAAGACTCGTTACTCATTGTGGTTTATCAGCAAATATTCGTGTTAAAAACTTAAAAGGAGAAAAAGTTATAATTAAAGGTATAAACACTATAAGATCAGCTGATCACTATAGAATTGGAATTATAAGATATAATGAAAATCAACCTAAAATTTCACCAAAACATATATCAGTTGATAAATATGAAGGAAAAGTTTACTGTTTAGAAGTATCAAGTCATGTATTTTTTATGCGATACAATGGTAAGGTAGTTCTAAATGGTCAATGTTCTCGTCACGGTAGCTCCAATTTGGGGTTTTGCCGTAGTCATGTCAAAAGCATGGCTAGTCCGCACCTATTCGGGCAACACTTTCAAATTGCGGGGAACTCCTGTTTGTAATCCGAAAGGATACAGTAAGCTTTGACTACTAAACTATAGTGGAAACACTATAATGGGGAATGCTAATCACATTCCGAATAGTAAAAAGGTCAAAGATAGGGACAATCCGCAGCCAAGCTCCTAAACTCTGAAAAGAGCATGGAGAAGGTTCAACGACTAGACGGAAGTGGGCTGAGATGGTTGTCATCTTGGCTTAAGGTATAGTCTAGACCCACGGGAGACCGTGCAGACAGCGTAGGGTTCACACTCAATAGGCAATAGGGTGTGTTCTCGAACTGTCTGGGGGATGTATATTTTAAAATATATCCCTGGTAGTATCGCAAAAAGGAACAATTGGTATTACCTTACCATCAGAAGATATGCCATTTACAAAGTCAGGAATTCAGCCTGACGTCATATTATCAAGTAATGCTATTCCTTCTCGTATGACAATAGGACAATTATACGAGAGTGTTTTAGGTAAGGCAGCAGCATTAGAAGGTCATATGGCAGATGGGACACCTTTTGAAAATTATGATATAGATGAGGCACGTGAGGTATTAAAGAAACATGGATTTGATGATTTTGGTTATGAAACATTATATTGTGGATTTACGGGTAAACAGATGAAGGTACAAATCTTTATTGGACCAACATATTATATTCGATTGAAACATATGGTCCAAGATAAGATCCAAGTCAGAGCACGTGGACCTACAACTCAACTTACACAACAACCACCTGAAGGTAAAATTAGGGATGGTGGTCTAAGATTCGGTAAACCATTTCGCCGAAAAGTAGCCACGCAAGTGGTAGCTAGTCTACAGTATGGTAGGCAACACATTCAAATTGCGGGAAACTCCTACTTGATAATCATAATTGGTTATCAGAAAAGTTCACGTTACCAAGCTAAGAGGGAAACCTTTTGGTGGGGAATGCTAATCACATTCCGGGTAAAAAGACGTGAAATAAGGACAATCCGCAGCCAAGCTCCTAAACCCGTTACTGCAAGGGCATGGAGAAGGTTCAACGACTAGACGGATGTGGGGCAGAAGGATTTAGCAAATCCTAATGAAGTCCTAAGGTATAGTCTAGACCCACGGGAGACCGTGTCAATTCGTAGGCAGTATGAGGCCATACTTTGTTATCATTTTGATAACAACCTCATAATGTTGAAAGATTGGACTTGTTACAATTTAAAAATTATACTAGGTGAACCCTTTAATGGATTCACTAATTAGTATAATCAATTAAATTGTTACTAGTGGACCATCTGGAGATGGAACGTGATGCAATGATAGGTCATGGTATGAGTCAATTTTTGAAAGAACGTTTTATGGAATGTTCCGACTTATACACTATGCATGTGTGCAATAAATGCGGTCTTATCGCAAGAAAACAATTAAATAAAACAGCTTATATATGCGATGGATGTAAAAATACAGCTGATTTGTCTCGTGTATGTATCCCATATGCATACAAGTTATTAACACAACAACTAATGGCTATTAACGTAATACCTCGTATCAAAACTCAAAGAAGTGAGTTTAATTATATGGCTTGATTTATAAAACAGCTTTTAATAATTATTTAATATAAAATAATTATTAAATAAAACCACTCTACTATTAATAATTTTATCAATATTTTATTACTTTTGAAAAAACCACTTTTGTTTTAACTTCAATTGTTTAGTTTGCTCCTGCATGTGAACCTGTTTAGTTGTTTCTTGATCATGTAATTGTTTTGTTTGTTCCTGTATGATTTTTGTTTGTTCCTGCATTTGTGCAATTATAATATTTGGAATTTTACACACAATTATACCACCAGAAACTGCTCCAGTCAAGCCTAAACCTAGGAGAAACAGTTGTTTGTAATTAGTTGTCATTACTTGCATTGTGTTTGACAACCCTTTAAGTGACCTAAGAGAAATATTTATAGATAATATAAAATATTATCTATAAATAAAGATGGTGAGCCGTTAGGTGATCTCAAATAAATGTTCATATATATGTCATCTTATTAGCTATACTAATAATTACTTTATCAAACTATTTAAGTAGCAATATCTTGACCTGTATGTGTATAACTACTACCATCATTATTAACAGAAAAATAAGGTCCTTTTTCATTTAGACCAGCATAGGTGACAAATAGATTATTAACTGTTGCATATCTAACAACTGTACGAGCATCTTTACTTAAGTAAAGTTTACCATCAGCTTTCTCTTCAAAACACCATGATTTAATACATACTTTATTTGCTTTAATTGAATTAGATGAAATATCTACAGGTATAATTGCGTCTTTACCATCTTTTCCAGGTAGTCCCTGTAGACCAGTTACACCACGCTCACCAATTGGCCCTTGAATACCCTGACTACCTTGACTTCCAGTATCACCTTTTTGCCCCTGTAATCCAGTCAAACCACGCTCACCCTGTGGTCCACTACTTCCATTTTCACCACGTGGTCCAACTCCTCCAATTGGACCAGGTACACCTCTTAAACCCTGGACCCCTTGCATACCCTGGATTCCGGGACTACCAGTATTACCACGTTCACCACGTATACCTTGAACACCTTGAATACCACGTTCACCTTGTAATCCTCTAGGTCCTTTTAAAGTACTAACTGTAGTCTCAAGACTTCCTTTAAGACCAGTTTTTATATTATCTTTAATATTACCCAAATTAGTACCTAACTTTGATAATGATTCACCTATATCGAAGTCTTCATGTACATATTTAAAAGATTTTTTAAACATACTATATATATATGAAAACATTCATTTTATTTATATTTATATTCATAGTGGTTATTTTGGGTGTAATGAGAGCTTATTCTACTTATAAGGATGATATTGATACACAAAATAATAAATTAAAAGTATCATCACCAGATAAACCCATTATTCAACAAGATGAAGCTGATATTATAGATATAAATAATCCAATAACAACTTTACCAATTGGAGATCCAATTATAGATCCTACTAAACCAATAGATCCAATAATAGAAGAACCACCACTTGAAGCACCTGAAACGGTAATACCACCTTATGAATCAACAGTGTTTACATGTCCAGTAAATCGTCAACCACCATGCCAGAGTGGTTATTATCGGGATATTATAAAAAGTACTAACGAAGAATGTTGTTTTATAAATATTGATTTTGGAAGTAAAACCTTTTTGGAACGTTTGTTTACTGATGTTAACTTTCAAATATGGTTAATTAGTCAGTTGGGTGCATCATATATTCTTGGAAAATTAGCAGATATTGCTGATGCTGGATGGATGAAAAAAGCAGTACAAACTGTAATTGAAATGCAAGCTAAGGAAGCTGCTGAAGAAGCAGGTGAAAAAGCTGCTAAAGAAGCAGGTGAAGAATATGTAGAAAGATTAGGAAAAAATGCAACTAAAGAAGGTTTTGAAGCAGCATCAAAGGAAGCTTATGAAAAAGCTTATAAAGAAACTTTTGCTCAAGCATTAAAAAAAAATGGAGATAGTTTAATTGCAAAAATGAGTAAATTTGGAGATGAAGCAGTAGTATTAGCAAAACGATTAGTTACTAGTATAGTTAATATACCTGATACAGTTGCAAAATATAGTGTTGAAATTGCACAAAAAGCTAAAAATTTTGTAACTAATACACTGCCAAAATTATCTACAACAATTGATAATGCTCTAAAAACAGTTTTATTAAAATTAGGACCTAGAGCAACTAATGTAGCAGTCAAAACAACAACTAAAATAGCTGTAAATACTGGGGTTAAACTGGCGGCACGAATAGGTCCTAAATTAGCAGCAATTGGATTAAAAATGTCAACAAAACTTGGAATGGGTCCTGTTGGATGGGCTACTTTAGCATTTGATTTATTAAGTTTAGGTTTAGATATTGCAGATCCAGGTGGTTACACTGATATTACTCTCCAAAAAGCTTATGATGAATTTAAAAGGGTTACTTATAATACTATTAAACAAAACTATGAAAAAGAAGGATTAGTATTTCCATCAACAGTAGGTCCTAAAAACAAATTAAATCTAAGTCTTGAAGAAATTAATAAAACAATTGATACTTTAGTCCAAGGAGAAATTGATACTTTTATAGAACAAAATCCAACTACAACCGAATTACAGATTACTAATAAAAAAACTGAACGAATAGCTTACTATAAAGATTATCAAACAAAAGATGAAGGTATTATAGTTATTAATATTACTAAGATAGTTATAGATTATGTAACAAAAGAAATAACAAATTATGTTGATTCTTTACCAGATAAAGAAAATATGATTGAATCAGAATTAGAAAATTTAATTAATACTAAAGCCAATCAAATAGTCAGTTATTTAGAATCTGGTACAGGAGGAGCTATGTTAAATAAAAAATTATGTGATAATAATGATGGTATATATATAGAGGCAACAGGTCAATGTACTTATAAAAGTAGAGATGAATGTTATGGACATCATAGTTGGCCATTAAAACCAGATGAAATATCAACTGTTTATCGTGACGGAAAGTGTTACATATCTGGTCAAGAACATTTAAGAAACTTGTGTGAAAGTAATGGTCTTGTTTATGATAGAGATAAGGAAGAATGTATTATTACAGATATTTATTGTATGAAAAAGGGTTTGGATTATAAACAAGATGGTACTAGAGGTGATTGTTATTTAAGTAATTTCCAGTTCATAGGTGAATTAATTTTTGGAGAAACTGTTACACGTGGTTTAAAACAAATATTTGATCCTGCACAATACTTACCATGTAATGGTGATGAAATTGATTTATATTATGATACTCCTCCTTGGTTCAAAGATATGATGAAAATTTTAACTATTTTATCATATGTTGTACTACCATTATATCCATTTGTAACTCTATATAATACTGCAGCCAATAAGATGTGTCTTAAGAAAACATCAGATTGTCCAAAATTAGGTGAATTAATTATGGAAAAAGGTGGTGGTGCTTTATGTTATATACCATGTGATAAATCTGAAGGAGCTATAACTGATCCTCATAAAAATGTTTCTTCAACTTGGAAATCTGATGGTGAAACAGTATGTTATAAACAATATGCTGGATGGGAAAATAATGGTCAGGGTCACACTTTAACTAGTATAACTAAACGGATTGTTACTACACCTATGGCTACACCATTAACTGATTGTCCAAGTGGTTATACTAAACGTGGTGCAGTATGTTATAATAATTGTCCAGCAAATGGAACAGATGGTAGTTACTGGGAATCAGATGGTACACATGGTTGTTATAAAAGACCTAAGACTTGGCCTGGTAATACAACTACAACACATTTACAACATGATACCAAATATAGTCCCGCTAAACCAATTGATTCATGTCCAAGTGGTTATACTAAACGTGGTGCAGTATGTTATCAAAATTGTCCAGCAAATGGAACAGATGGAAGTTATTGGGAAACTGATGGTACCTATGGTTGTTATAAAAGACCAAGTACTTGGCCAGGAAATACAACTACAACACATCTCCAACATGATACTAAATATAGTCCAGCTAAACCAATTGATTCATGTCCTACTAATAAAGAAAAGAATGGTGCCTTGTGTTATGATAAATGTAATACTGGATATACTGGAGTAGGACCAGTATGTTGGGGAACATGTCCTGCAAACACAGTCGACGTAGGTGCTCTTTGTCGTGATACATGTAGAGCTGGTTATTACGAAGTGGCAGGTGTATGTTATGAAAATACACCGTCAACACATGTAGATGTAGGTGCTTTATTAAGAGAAAAATGTAGAGCAGGATATACAGATGTAGCAGGAGTTTGTTGGGAAAATACTCCTGGTGGATGGTCAGATCAAGGTGCTTTAATTAGAGAAAACTGTCGAGCAGGATATAGAGATGTAGCTGGTGTATGCTGGAGTACAGCAGCTTGTAATAGTGGGTATAGAGATGATGGTACCTTGTGTACTAGAGATACACATATTTATGCAAAGTCATGTCGCACTGGAACAAGAGATAAATGTCAGGGTGGATCACTATTAAGAGGGTGTGACGGATGTCGAGATGATGGTTTATTTTGTTGGTGTTGTTAGTATAAAATTATATTATAAGATTATTATATTATGGGTAATAGTTGTTCGGCAAGAGCAAAGTCAAGTTACTGGAGTGACTGTGCATATACTATTAAAGAAGTATATACTGAATGTGATGGGTGTGCTGCAGGATATACCAATGATGGTTTATTTTGTAGAAGAGATGTTCACACTTATGCTAAAGGTAGTTATGTTCCAACAACACGTTCTAAAAGTAGTTATGTTCCAACAACTCGAGCTAGAGCAAGTTATGTACCAACTACAAATCCCAAACCAAGTTATGGACGTGGAGCAGGTACACCTTTAATATGTGCTCCCGGACGTGAAATGCGTGGTGCTCTATGTTATGATAATTGTGCAGTTCATAATACAGCAACAACAACTTATGAACGTCGTAATGATAATTTAGAGTTCTGTTCAACTGCTTGTCCATCTGGTTTCACTAATATTGGTATTGGTGGTTGTCAGAGACCACGAGTAGATGTTACAAGTAAACCTTTAGAATGTGCTCCAGGTAGAGAACTAATAGGTGCTCTATGTTATGATAATTGTAATGTATATAATAATACAGCTACGACTTATGAACGTAGAAAAGATAATTTAGAGTTCTGTTCAACAGCTTGTCCATCTGACTTTACTAATATTGGTATTGGTGGTTGTCAAAGACCAAGATGGCATGCTGGTAGTACAAGTATGGTTTGTCCACCAAATAAACGTGAATATAGTACCAGTTTAGGTCTATGTTATGATGACTGTAATGTCGTAGCCGGTATTGCAGAAATTAAAGATGGTAAAGTGGTTAAGAAACCAGGACAAGAAAATAATAGTTATACTATGCAATCTGCCGGTTTATGTTCTCAAGAATGTCCATCTGGTGTATTAATGGATTTTGGTGTTGGTTGTACCCGACAACAGTTTAATCGTGGAACAGGTGTACCAGGATGGAGTCTTCGTTTTAAGGATAGAAAAGTACCATATGGCACCAAGTAATTATTAAATATTATCGTATATATCTATAAGATAATATCATGCATGAACATTTTAATTTTAACCTTCCCTATTCTACTATTATAGAACCATTATACGTTGTCAAACCTGGAACTATTACTGGAACTATTACTGGAACTATTACTGGAACTGGAACTGCTGCTGCCGAAGCTGCCACTAAAGCTGCCGCCGAAGCTGCCGCCAAAGCCGCTGCCGAAACTGCTGCCAGAGCTGCCGCCGAAGCTGCTGTCAAAGCTGCCGCTGAAGCTGCCGCCAAAGCTGCCGCCGAAGCTGCCGCCAAAGCTGCCGCCAAAGCTGCCGCCGAAGCTGCCGCCAAAGCTGCTGCCGAAGCTGCCGCCAAAGCTGCTGCCGAAGCTGCCGCCAAAGCTGCTGCCGAAGCAGCAGCTAAAGCTTCTGCTCAAGCAGCTTTTGAACTTGGTTCCAATGGAATATTAAGCGATGCAACTAAATTATTATTAAAAAATACAGATGATGCTCTCAAGGTTGCAGATGATGCTTTAATTGTACTTACTAAATCTACTGATGAAGCCTTATCTGCCGCACAAATAGCAGCAAAAACTGCTGATGATCTATCGCTTGTAGCTGCCAAATCATCCGATGATGTTTTAGATATTGCTAAATCAGGTGACGAAGCTGCTAATACTGCCAAAGATGCTGCATTAAAAGCTGGTAAAACAGTTGATGAAGCTGAAAAAATAGGTGCTATGGCAAAAGCAAAAACTTTATTAGGTAAGAGTCAAGGTTTACTTGGATTTGTTGCTGCTATAGGTGGTGTTTATATGTTCGGTAACTATCTATATGGTAAAATTAAACAAGATAAAGAAAATGTTCGTCTTACTGAACAACGTGAAAATGCTAAAGAATGTTATGCTTTATTTGCCGAATGTAAACTTACCAAGTCTGAAGCTGAATGTATGACACTTCATAAATGTATGGAGGAAGCTGTTAAAGAAGTTGAAAAAGAACAACCTGAATGGTGGAACTGTTATAAAGCATGTTATGATTCTAAAATTAAAGAAGGAAAAACTGCAACTGTTGCTGAAACTGAGTGCACTGAACAATGCAAAGATAAAGAAAAGAAAGCAGGTTTTCAATGTAATGTTTTAACACCAGGATTTTTATGTACAATGTTTAAAGGATTAGATACCTTTCTGACAGGTTCTAGTACATGGCTTAAAACCATTATTTTTGTCATTATTGGTGTCATAATATTCTTCATTATATTTTCCATTATAAAATTATTTAGATAAGTATTTCCATTATTTATATCTATTAATATAAATAATGAACTTTAATATTGGCGATCGTGTACAATTTAATGATCTTCAAGGTACTGTTACCAGACTTAATATCCTTAACGTTCAAAATAGTTGCCAGGTAACCTTTGATAATGGCTCTATTAGGGCTTTCTTTGGTACTGATATTGAACTATTATCATTGGTTCAATAATAAGATAGTTTTTAAACCACGATTTTGATTTAATATGAATTTATGATAATTACGCATCATTTTATGCAAGTACTCAAATACGATACGATAGAGTGTTCTATAATATGGTAACAAGTGAGTTTTATAATCATCGGCTAATTTTAATGTATCTAATTTAATTGCAACCTGTTCAAATACATCATCAACAGGTGTTGTATCATATCCCATTGAACGTGTTACATATAAATATGCTAATGAATCCTTATTTTGAATATCATTGATTATAAAATTTTTAACCTCTTTAATTTTATTAACTATATTTTGTTTTCTTATATCAATATTACTTAATCCTGGACCTGTATTTGTACTTGTACTTGTATGTAATTCTGACATTAAATTTGTTATAACTGTCTTCTCAATTGCATTATAAAAATTACTACCTAATATTTGACCAATAATATGGGTATATAATCTTACTAAATAACCATAATATATATTTCCATCTAATGTCTTATCCTCGTAATGTTGAAACTCTATAAACTGTACTATTGGTTTTAACTTGTTAGTAATGCTAGCAATGTTATTAAAATCAAAATTATTCCTTTCATCAATACTTGCTTTAATATGAATACAATCATTTAATTTAGCGATCATATTATTCCAAAATACAGAGTAACCAAGATGATATTGTTGATTGAATAATTGTGCAGTTTTACGAAGTTGTAATATAATTTTATCCTGAAATTCTATTTCATTTGGATTTAATGTAAACGCATTAATTTGAGAATTTTGAATATTAAAATTTGGGTTAATAATATAATTAATTTGATTATCTTTGGTACTTTTATGACTATCTAAAATCATACGTCTTGTTTTACCATCAATATTTGTTTCAATAA
>Ga0049081_10000699_pt1 | contig 12748 bp, 14 predicted proteins | sample GreLakmeER78MSRF_FD_66717 | JGI IMG/M metagenome (GOLD analysis project Ga0049081, IMG submission 66717) | Freshwater lentic microbial communities from great Laurentian Lakes, MI, USA - Great Lakes metaG ER78MSRF | ecosystem: Environmental > Aquatic > Freshwater > Lake | place: Great Lakes...
TTCAGTCAAAAACCGCTTGTTGAAATACACAACGATCTTATTGTTCCAGTTTCCTATCAAGTCAACTTTGATCAGTCAGGAAATGGCCAGGTCGTTCCAAAAAAGGGAACAAGCTTTATCGCTTACGTTGGTCGCATGCGATCGGCTATCTGGAAATATCATGACGAATTTGATCATCAATACAACTTGACGGAATATCCATACGTCGGCCACCTGGACGACATCGATGAACCGTCAGCTGATTTGAATTTCGGCGTTCCAGAAACTGTATTTTATCCAGCGACGGCGTACACAAATAATAATTTGCTTCAATATCACAATACCTTTATCCAGGAACTTGTTTCCAGGTACGGTAAATTGCTGACATGTTACGCAAAGATTGACACGTCCATAATAAATAAACTGGATTTCAGGAACTTGATCAGCGTGAACGGGGTTGTGTATCGTTTGCAAAAGATAAGCGATTACGATTCGACAAAAGATAAAACAACTCAAATCGAATTATTGCGTTTGATTCAAGGTGAAAACATTCTCGGTGAAATTCCTGGCAGTTTGACAACTGAAGACGATATCCCTTACATAACAGAAATAAACAATAACTTTATAACAATCGAATAAATGGCACAAATCAAAATAAGTCAGTTGACGCCGAAAGGCGCGCCGTTGTCAGATACGGATTTGCTCGCGATTGCTGAACAAGGAATCGGAACTTACAATTCAAAATCAGTGACTGGCCTTGAAATCGCACAACGCGCACAGCAAGGAATGCAAGCTGAACTGGTATCTGGAACGAATATCAAAACAATAAACGGCGCTTCTGTTTTAGGATCTGGCGACATTGTCACCTTACAACCATCACAAACACCAGTTAATTTCCAAAACGATGAAGCGACTTTTTTGGTGAAATGTGATGACGGCTTGTATCGAAATGCGAATCCGTCTGAATGGTGGCATTTAATGATGCAAAGTGGATTGTTGTCAACAACACCAAACATTGTCAACCATAACTTTGACATGATTTCGATAAGGACCAGCGGAAATTGGTTGAACGTATATGGTCAAGGAATGCCATACACACGAATTATAAATTCTTCAGGAATACAAACATTCGGCGAACCGTTGCGAATGATTAATTTCGGTTCTTGTTTTGTTCGATTAAAAGGAAACGGAACTTCAGATTTTGTCGAAGTTGATAACGTTTATATGTGTGGCTGGGGATCAGAAATGTTGCAATATTATGACCAGTACACAATATATGCGCCGAATCTTATCGCAATTACAAACATTCAATTTGATTCATTTTTGACACAAGTAAACGCGCCGAATTTAAAATATATTGGATACATAAACGCTGGATCTTCAAATACCGTTTTTGATTTTCCCAGTGTTGAATATATCAACTTTTTGGAATTAAACTCACAAACCGCCAGCTTAAACTTATCAAGTTTAAAGATGGTAAATCAATTAAGTGTCTATTCACAACAGTCAACTGTTTTTGGATTTGGCAATTTACAAGTGGTTGATAATATGCAGTTTTACAACAATCAATTCAACACATTGTTATTGCCGAGTTTAAAATATGTGAACAGTTTAAACATTAGCTACAATTCACAGCTGACAACAGTTGACTTCCCGAACTTATCTGTTATAAATGAAACTTACGTGAGTCTTTCAAATAACGCATTTTCACAACAAACCGTTGACAATATTCTGGTAATGCTTGCAAATATGGACGGTCAGTCGGCGCAATATCCGTATTATTTTGAAAATGCGTTCATTCAACTTGACGGCGGTACAAATCAACCGCCAAGTGCAGTTGGTCTTAACGCAATCTCAATATTGACTTCTCGCGGTTGCAGTGTTTCAACAAATTAAAAATAAAAAAAAATGATCTTAACTGAAGAAGGATTTTATGTGTGTCACAACGGCGGTTCAATAATTCAATATTTTGACTTGTCGACTGGTGGTAAATTGTACAATGGTCAACAGTTCGTTGAAAGATTCGACACAAAAGATGAAGTTGCGCAACGCATCAACGAACTGGCAAATGATGAAAAATATTTTGATGAACATTTTGAAATAAAATCACCAGAAACGCCAAACAATTAAAGACAACTGTTTTCTAAATTTAATGAAATAAATAATGGCTAACAAAGAAGCTGTTTTCACTGTCAAGGTGAACACTGGAAATTCGATTCAAGATATTCAAAACGCCGACAAAGCTGTTCAGCAACTTGGCAAAGATCTAAAATCGACGCAAACCGTCGCAAAGGATTCAAGCGGTACGGATGCGATGTCACAACGTTTGTCTGAACTTGACGCAAAACTGGAAGCTGGTGGTCTGTCGATGCGTGAACTGACCAAAACAATGAAGGAATATCAAAACATTGCGATCAATGCTGGTGCGACTTCGCCAGTGGGCGCGCAAGCGTTACAAAGCGCGTCAGCTTTAAAAGACCAGATCGGTGATTTGAAAGCGCAAACGACAGCTTTGTCATCTGACTTTGTCAAGCTTGACACTTCACTGGCTGGCGTCGAAGTGGGCGCGCAAGCGTTTTCAGGCGTTCAGTCGGCAATGGCTTTGACTGGCATTGAAAATGAAGCGCTAACGGCGTCAATGGTAAAACTTCAGGCGGTTCAAGGTTTGTCAAATTCAATTTCAGTAATTGCAAACAAATTGAATTCGGATTCAATTCTGGGAATTCAAATTCGAACGGCATGGGAAAAACTGAAGAATTCAGCTTTCGTTCAAGGAACAGTTGCAACGACAGCACAGACAACAGCAACGACAGCACAGACAACGGCAACGGTGGCTTCGACAGTTGCCACAGCTGGCGCAACAAACGGGATGAAATTATTTCGACTGGCCTTGATAGGAACTGGAATAGGCGCTATCGTTGTGGCTTTGGGTTTGTTGATTGCAAATTTTGATACCGTCGCAAAGGTCGTTCAGAATCCAGTCAAACAGTTTGAAAAGTTAGGTATTTTGGGGAAAATTGTTGCGTTTACTTTTATGCCATTGATCGGAATATTTCAAGGCGTATCAAAAGCGCTTCAATATTTTGGCGTAATAGAAAGCGACGCAACAAAACAAATGAAGGCAAACGCACAGAAAAGAACGGACGCATCTGTAAAAGAAGCGGACGCCAGGATCAAGTCGATAAAGCGAATGCAAAGTCAACAAGATGCAACGGCGACACATGAAATTAACTTGATGAAGGCGTCAGGTAAAGAAACTTACAACGCTGAATTGCAAAAACAACGCGCACATTTGGCAACTGGTCGCGTGATGCTGGAAGCATTAAAACAAAAGCAATCCATTTTTAAAGCTGAAATGGAAATATTGCTGGCCAGTGAAGATCAAGATTCTGAACGATACAAGAATTTAAAGAAAAGATTGAAAGATACAAACACGGCAATTTCAGAAACTTACAAAGATAACGTCGCAACAAAAAACGCGATTGAAGTCATGATCGCGGAACACAATCATGAAATTCAAAAGGAAGCGCAAGATCGCGCAAAAGAAGCTTATGACAAAGCAAAAGCAAATCGCGAAAAAATAGCTGAAGAACAAAAGAAGGCCGACGAAAAAAGCGCTGAAGATTTGAAGAAAAACAATGAAGCAATCCTGGATGAAGAAGAAAGAATTGCTGAAGAATTGCGCCGTTCCAGGATGACAGAAATGGGGCGCGAACTAGACGATATTCAGACACAATATTTTGAAAAGAAGACACAAGCGGAAATGTTGGGCGCTGAAGGCGCTGAACTTTTAGCCAAACTGACCGCCGAAGAAGAAACAAAGAAAGCTGAAGTTCGCAAAAAATACGCTGACAAAGAACTTCAGGAACAAGCGAAACGCGAACAACAAAGACGTGACCGCCAGAAATTCTTGAATGACATTTTGTTAAGCGATGAAGAAAAGGCAATCGCTGAATTGAACCAGACAATTGAAGACGCGCGATCGGCATTGACTAAACGTTTGAATTCAGCCGATGAAAATGAAGTGATCACAAAAGAACAATATGACAGCGCAATCCTGGCACTTGAAAAAAAGAAAGAAGATAAAATAACGGAAATACAGAAAGCTGGAATAGAATCAAGAAAAGCCGAAGCGATTAAAGAACGTGAAGAAGGACTAAAGAACATCACTGAATTTCTTGCAAATGCGCAAATGGTTCTTGATCACGTGAAGACCGTTGACGCGTTGATGGATGAAATTGACCAGGCACGCTTAAACAAAATTCAGGGACGTCGCGATGAAGATCTTGCGAACCTGGATGAAAAAATGAAAGCTGAACTGAACGCTGAAGGATTGACAGCGGATCAAAGAAACAGTATTGAAGAAAAATTCGCAAAACAGAAATATAAAATTGAACTCGACGCATACAATGCCGAAGAAAAAATTCGCAAACAGCAATTCATGCGCGACAAAGCGATCAAGCTGGGCCAGGTTGCAATCGATACGGCGTCGGCTATTGTTAAAGCGATAGCACAATTCGGGCCACCGCCTTCGCCTTTGGGCATCGCTGGTATCGCATCGGCTGGCGTGATCGGAATCACACAAGCGATGGCGATCGCGAATCAGCAATATAAAGCTGGTGGCGCACCGTCCGCGCCAAACGTTTCAACTGGTGGCGGTGGATCTTTATCTGGTGCGTCGGCCAGTTCCTTCACAACATCACCGACACAAACTTCAACCAGTGGACTGATTGATCAACCAGGAACAAACGATCTAATCAATAAGCCGACACAAGTTTACGTTCTGGAAAGTGACATATCAGCGACACAAAATAAAGTTCAGCTTCAGGAATCAAAGACAAGTTTTTAATCGAACGCATTTACATATTATAAAAGATGAAAAAGGATTTACCAGTTTACGAAATAACAATCGATCTTGACGATCCAGAAACAACGGTTTCTTTCAATTCGTTGGTTGAATTTCCAGCGCATGAAAAGAACTTTGAAACGTTCGGAAAGAAAGTCGTTTATCAATTTAATGATGAACAACAAGTGATCACTGGAATTGCGATTTCCGCTGGAACACCTATTTACAGATATGATCAAGAAAGTAAAGAAGAATATTACGTAATCTTCACAAAACAAGCGATCCGTGACATTGTCTTTGATTATGCGCGCCGAAACAATTTTAACAATGTGAATCTTGATCATGATCCGCACCGCGTTGTTGATGGCGTCTTCATGACCATGTCATATCAGATCGATAATGAACGCGGATTCACAGCGCCAGAAAGATTCAAAGACGCAAAGGACGGATCATGGCTTGTGTCCTATAAAGTAACGGACAAAGAACTGTTTGAAAAAGCGAAGAAAGGTGAATTCAACGGTTTTTCTATTGAAGGCGTTTTCACTTTACTTGAAACAAACAAAACCAAAGAAAGCGAATTTGAATCAATATTGAAGGAAGTCAAAATGTGGCGACGAAATGTCGAAAGAATTCGCATGTTCAATGATTATCCTGAAGCGGTTTCAAACAATGCAAAACGTGGTATTGAATTAAATGAAAAGAACGGCAACAAATGCGCGACAAGGGTGGGCCGTTTGCGCGCAACGACTTTGGCGAATCGCGACACGGTCAGCTTGCAAGTGATTAAAAGAATGTATTCTTATCTTTCGCGCGCTGAAGTTTACTATGACGAAAGCGACACGTCAGCTTGTGGCACAATTTCATTCTTGTTGTGGGGTGGCAAAGCTGGTCTTCGATGGTCAGAATCAAAACTGAAAGAACTAAAAGAAATTTAATTTTCGAACAACTTTACATAATATATAAAAGATAACATGAACGCATTTGAAAAAGTGATGAACGAACTGGGACTAATTAAGACCATGTTCGAAACAGCAACTGAAGAAGTTGAAACAACTTTTGAAACTTCGACTTTGCTTGACGGTGAAACAACAATTGAATTTGAATCGCTTGAACCAGGTCAACAAGTTTTTATTGTCACACCTGAAGGCAACATTCCAGCACCTGAAGGAACACACGCGCTCGGTGGCGAATATACTGGCGTCATTATTACTGTTGATGCTGACGGTTTTATCACTGAAGTGACAGATGAACGCGAAGAAACTGAAGAAACACCAGCTGAAGAAATATCAGTTGAACAAGCAATGTCGGCTGAAGCAATCGAAGACATGATCAACGGAAAGCTTTCAACTTTGGCAACGACTTTCGAAGCAGTTGTTGAAACGTTGAAAAGCATTTCTGAAGACAACGCAAATCTTCGAAATGATATCGCGTCTTTAAAAGCTGAATTTGAAAGCTTTAAGGCGATGCCGTCAAATGAAACAAAAGAAGGCGAAAAATTCGCAAGGGTTGGCAACCTAACAGCCAAACAATTATTTTTGAAACAATACAAAAACCTATAAAAAATGTCGATTAAAAAATATGTGAAGTCAAACTTTGACTATGATGTGTCTGGCCTTGCGCCATACGTTGACGATTCACGCGAAGACCTTATCAACCGTTCAGTAACTGAAGCGAAGACACTCGGTTACATTGCAATTCAACAAGGTATCAAAGGTACTGAAGACCTAAAATTGTTAAATGATTCAATCGTTTATCAAGCTGGCGACTGTACAATGGAAGCATCTGGTGACACTGTATTCACAGACCGTCAGATTTCTGTTGACACAATCGGTTACATGAAGAAATTCTGTCAAAAGGATTTGGCTGGTTTCTGGACACAATTGGCACTTCGTCCAGGTGCAATGACTGAAGATAAAACTTTGCCGTTCGAACAAGTTTTAATCAACTACCTTTTAGAACTTCACGCTTTCGAACTTGAAAAATTAATCTGGCAAGGCAACAAAACAATGGGCACTGGCAACCTGGCATTCATGAACGGATTCAATCAATTCTTGACGGTTGCAAATGGATGTGTTGACTTGAACGTTTCTGGTACATTGACAATCAATCAAACAAACGCATTCGCAATCTTTTACGAGGCGTTCACAAACACACCGTCAAACGTTGCTGAAAGCGCTGATTTTATTTGTTTCACTGGTCGCGAGAACTTTAACTTTTTATTGAAGAATCTTGTTGACTTGAACATGTTCAATTATAATCCAGCACAGATCGCGACAATGGATGAAATTCTTTTACCAGGAACAAACATGAGAATTGTCAAGGTTAGCGGTTTAAATGGAACGACAAAGATTTACACTGGTCGCGCTTCAAACTTTTATTTCGGAACTGACTTATCAAGCGATTTCGAATCTTATGACCTTTGGTATTCTTTCGATGACGATGTAATCTATTTACGTTCAAAATTCCGTGCTGGCGTTCAAGTTCCTTTCTTGGATCAAGTCGGAACATACCAACTGGTCTAATCAACAAAATTAATGGCGCGCTTCGGCGCGCCTTTGTTAAACTTTAAAAAATAAAAAAACCATGTCTTGTAATATGACAACGGGGTACAACGACAGAACTTGTACCAACGGAAAAGGCGGAATCAAAAGTGTGTTGTTGTTTCCTTTGGGTGCATCTTCAGGCGCGGTTGTTTCAGCTTCAAACGAATTAACTGATTTGACTGTAACTGGTGAAACATTCCTTTACAAATTGAAGTCAAATTTATCAAGCTACACCGCACCAGTTCGCGTTGACAAGAACAACGGAACACTTTGGTACGAACACGAACTATCAATGATCCTTGCAAGCGATTCTAAAGAATTGCGTCAAGAAATTCATTTGATGGCACAAAACGAATGTATTTGTTTAGTGGAAAACGCTGACGGGACAATCGTTGCACTCGGTCTCGGTGAAGGTCTTCAAATCGCGGATGCAAATGAATATACTTCAGGCGTATTGAAAAGCGACAGAAAAGGTCATGTTATCGTTATGCGTGGCATGGAAAACGATGAAGTTCCAGATGTTAGCGCGACACTTTACGCAACACTTGTTGCGCAACAGAACCCAATAATCTAACTATTCACCAACACAAATGAAAGGGATGGGCGTTGTCCTATCCCTTTTTTTTGTTTAAAACAAGAATATGAAAGTAAAAAAAGAATTTATCGGTTCAAGACGCTGGTCGCCAGTCATGAAACGAATTGTAAATATAAACAGTGATCAAGCTGATATTTTTATATCTTTGGGAATTGTTGACATTTACGAAACTGAAAAACAAATCCAGTCAAAAAAAGACAATGTTAAAAATAACAAAAAACGGGACAACTACACTGGTAGTGACGACAACGGAACTGACAACAATTCCGAATCCGAATTATCTGTTTGAATTTATCCATGAACAGTCGTTTGACACGCAAACTTGTGTGCTGGCGAATGTGTCACAAGGGATTCCCAGATTTGATGAATTTGTTTTAATTGATGGCGTTGATGTAAATTTCATTTACGCTGGGTTCTATATTTACAACATTTATCAACAAACATCGCCAGACAATCTTGATCCAGCTTTGTCACAAGGTTTGGTTGAAACTGGTCGCGCGCATGTCATCGAAGCGGATTCACCGCCAAACGAATTTGATTCACAGATAACAGTAAACATTTATGAGTAACAAAGTCACGTCATTGTCATTTCGAAAGGATTTTCAGAAACCTGAAGAAGAAAAAGATCGTTCAATCGGTTTTGTTAAGTGGGGAAAAAAGAACGACTATCCATTTTTTTTGTGTGATCTTTATAATGGATCAGCCTATCATCAAGGCATAATAAAAAACAAAACCTATTATATTGCTGGCGGTGGCCTGGAAATTGTTTCTGGAATGATGCAACCGTTTATCGACAACAACTGGTCGGATTTCAACATGAATGAAATCGCTGAACGCATGGCATTTGACCAGGAATTGTTTGGGGGTTTTGCGGTCAAGGGAACATGGAACAAAGAACAAACAAAAGTTGTAATGTGGGAACACATTCCAGTTGATTCGATTCGTGCGTCTGAAGATGAATTGACTTATTACATATCGGATGACTGGACAGCATTGAATCAGTCGCCAGAAAAAACCAATTTGCGAATTTTACCAGCTTACAATAAAAATAACAAAAGCGGATCATTCATTCTTTATTACAAAGAACCTAATCTAAAAGGCAAAAAAGAACTTGGCGTTTATCCAAAGCCGTCCTATTATGGCGGTATCACAGCGATTCAAACTGATTGTGACATTTCAAAGTTTCACATGTATGAATTACAGAATGGATTCAAATCTGGAACGCTGATCAACTTTCCGTCTGGTTATCCAGAAACAACTGAAGAATTGAACAGAATCAAATCCGATGTCAAAGGACGTTCACAATCGGTTGAAGATGCTGGCGAAATAATTTTGACCTTTAGCAATGGTAAAGATGAAGCGCCGACCGTCTTATCTTTAAACGGCAACAACCTGGATCAACGATATCTGGCAACGGAAAAAAGCGTTCAACAAAACATACTTGTTGCACATGCCGTAACAGCGCCACAATTATTCGGCGTTCGAACTGAAGGATCATTCAATTCAGCGGAATCCGATGACCTTTTCAATATATTTAAATCAACCTATGCCGAAACTAAACAGCGACGCATCGAATGGATCTTGAATTTAATGGCTGAACTTGGCGGTTATATTGGCAAAGTAAAGTTGAAAGAAGTCAGCGCGTTACCAAAAGACACGCCAGTTCAACAATCACCTGGCGTCGAAGGACAACCAGCTGTTGACGTTGCGAAAAGCGCGTTGAACGGTGCGCAAATTGCATCGTTGATTGATGTTGTGGCAAAGATCAAAGAAGGCGTTCTGACGCCACAAAGCGCGCTTTCAATACTGATTGCATCGTTTCCGACGATCGATGAAACAACAGCGAAAAAAATTGTCGGCTTACCAGAATCAACGCCGATTCTTCAGTCATGCGACAAGCACACATTCAGTGACGACGAAATCAAAGTATTTGGCGAATTCGGTGAATCAAATGAAGATTACATTGTTCTGGGCAACGTTCCGATTGAATGGAACACACCAGATGAAGACGTAAAACAACGACATCAACAATTGTTTGACACAATTGGTCGAATAACGGGGACGCCGACGGGGGGAAAGTAGCTGGCGGTGGCGAACCGCCTGGATTTGAAATTCGCTATTCGTACAGAACGAGACCTGACGTGCCAGATCCTATCACGCAATCGCGCGCGTTTTGTGAAAAGTTGCTTGAATTGAATCGAACATACACACGCCAGGACATCGATAACATTTCAACGCGCGTTGATCGCGACGTCTGGAAATATCGTGGCGGTTACTATACGAATCCAGACACTGGCGTGACAACGCCTTACTGTCGTCATGAATGGGTTCAACAGATTGCGATCAAACGTCCAGCTGTTGAAACGCCAGCACCTGATCAACCATTGATTGAAGTCGGAACAATAAAGATTCGAAGCATTGCTGAAGGGAAAAGAATCGCGCAAGAAATTATTGAAGAAGCATTTCAGACAAAAGTAAAAGTCACAATCAGTTCTGAATTGTCCGTTGCAAAAGTTGAACAAAGATTAACGCAATTCAAAAAATTGACCGATGAATATTCAGTCGCGAATCAATTTCAGGATGAAATAAAGTTCAAAATGGCATCAACCGCCCGTACTTATGGCGTGGTGAAATATGTCGGACAAAGAACTGTTGAAGGCATACGATACAAAGTTGATGAAATCAACGCTGGTCACTTAACAGATATCAATCGCGGACAAAGTCAAAGATATTCTGACAACGGGATTCCAGCTTTAAAGTCGAAAGTCGATGCTGACAATTTAGAAGTTGCAACGTTGACGCATGAATTTGCGCACGTAATTACAAACAATGACCTTGCAAACAAATACAGCACTGACGCAAACGCAAAGCAATTCTGGTCTGGAATCAAGAACATAAATTCAGAATATAAAAATGAACTTCAATTGATGAACAACAACAATGATTTTGAAGCACTGAATAAAATTTATCTGGGACGTTACGCGTCAACAAATCTTGATGAATTTGTTGCTGAAGGATTCACAGAATATAAATTGAATTCAGCGCCGTCGAAATACGCTGTGAAAATTGGTGAACTAATTGATAAACATTTTAAAAAATAAAAATATGTCAGAAAACAACAACGCCATTTGCTTTGTATGCAAAAACTTTGATCCGATATCTGGTTGCAAGGCGTTTCCAGATGGAATTCCTGAAGAAATTTTACTGGATGAAAATGATCATTCAACTGTCATTCCAGGTCAAGTCGGCAAATTTATTTTTGAACCATTAACAGAACAATAAAAATGAACTATCTTTTATCAGTTGAGAATCTCAAAAAACTGGGATTGATTCACCAAAATACAGACACAAAGATTCTGGCCGTATCGATCAAGCGAAGCCAGGACATCAACATTCAACCAGCGCTGGGAACACCGCTTTACAAAGCGCTTTTGACGCGCGTTGAAACAAACACCTGGACGCCAGAATATCTTTTACTGATGAATGATTACGTTGTTCCTTGTCTGGTTGCGTATGTTGACTATCGTTGCGCGTTGTTGCTTAATGAAAAGCTGACAAACAAATCAGTCGGACGCGTTTCCGATGAGAACATTCAGGCCAATGACGACAAGATGACTTTTGTTTTCCGTGATCAATTGCTAAAGGATGCGCAATTTTATAAAGAACGCTTGATCGGTTTCTTGATGGATGACAACGGTGATCAATATCCAGAATATATTGACTGTTGTGGCACGCCTGACATGTGTCATGAAAAAGTTGACAAAGATAAAACTGGCTATTCACCAATAAACTGGCATACATGATCAAACGGTTCACGCCCAGCAAAAAAGATATTGAAAAATTGAACAAATACCTGAAGAATGGAAAAGACATTAAACCAGTTAATGAAGGAACTGGAAACAATCGCAACAAGTCACAGACAAATAAATGAATTCTTTCAGGGTGATTTCCTGGATGCGGTTTCACGCGATGCCGTCAGTTATCCTTTGATGGTTGTGACATTGCAACCAGGTTTGATCGGTGATTTTGGCGTCCAGGTAAATGCAATTATTTCAATTGCTGACAAATACAATCTTCAGGAATATCGTCAGATCAATGAAATTCATTCAGATTGTCTTTCAATTTGCAAAGATATTCACGTAATATTAAAACAATGGCGATTTGAAGATTTTCTTGATGTCGAAGGCGTCATCACAACTTCGCCTTTTATCAATCGTTCACATGATGTGACGGCTGGATGGACAATGAACATCGCAATGAATGTCTTTGACGGCGAAGAATTTTGTGACATTCCGATGGACAATTATGATTTTGGCAATGATTAACGACAACGCACTTCGATTCCTGGCGCTGGCCTATTATCTTTGCAGTTATGCTTTATGTGTAACGCTATGGATGCAAACAGAAACTTATTTTATTTTGACTGGATGGTCGCTTTTCTTTTATAATACTTATCAAATTTTCACTGAATTAATGTTGAACCGTTACAAAGATGAAAACTAATTTAACACTGTTTGTTTTGTCGATAGCTACAATTTTAGCACCAGTTACACCGCTGGTGATCATTGCGATTTGTTTCATCTGGATCGACCTTTGTTTTGGTATTTGGCGAAGCGTAAAGTTGAAAGGATGGAAATCAATCCGATCGCGCGGTCTGGCCAGAACCGTATCAAAATCTTTGCTGTATATTGGTGGTATTGTTGCGGTTTATGCTTTGGAAAAATATGTCATTGCTGATTTGATTGGTTTGTTTATTCGCGTCGATCTTGTTTTGACAAAGGCATT
>Ga0049081_10000704_pt1 | contig 12707 bp, 17 predicted proteins | sample GreLakmeER78MSRF_FD_66717 | JGI IMG/M metagenome (GOLD analysis project Ga0049081, IMG submission 66717) | Freshwater lentic microbial communities from great Laurentian Lakes, MI, USA - Great Lakes metaG ER78MSRF | ecosystem: Environmental > Aquatic > Freshwater > Lake | place: Great Lakes...
GGCTATGAAGGCTATCATCACAACAATCACAGGGGTGATTGACACAATCAAACAATTTATTTCCAGCAAGGTAGTAAGTGTTAAGGTGATTGTAAAAAAAGTTGTAATCAACAAATAATACAAACCCAACATCAATCAATGTCTGCTTCATTCTGAAGACAGCCATCAATATCTGCGCAGATTCAACTTCTGCGCAGGTATTATTCTTTGTCTTGTCCTAAATTATTTAGAAATTGTCTCAGTTTGGTGGAGTCTGCTTCCGCTTTGGGTTTGGTGATGTTGATACCTTGTGTGGGATCCACTGGCATTGAATCAGATTGAGCATCATCTGACACTGTGCTGGACTTTTTTAATGTGTCAAATATTTTAGATTTTCTGCTGTCAAATTCTTTGTATTCTTCATCTTCAGCAAGATCACGAATTCTCAATGAGTCGATGTCAAATTCCAAATCAATCTTTTGTCCCACTCCACTGGATGATCTGGTTTTCATCAATTGTATTTGATATCTGCCACGCTCTCTCATTGCTCTGGATGTGAATATACCAAACACATTGTCTGCTGTTTGTATTTTGGATAACCCACCTGCTATGTGTGAATGATCAAATTCAATTTCTTCCACAGCGCCTCTGTTCAACTGTGATGCTGTTACAAATATAGTTTGTAAGTCCATGGATAAATTTCTTAACTCTTCTGACACAAATTTATCTTTCACAAACAAATCACTGGGACTTACTTTTCTACTGATAGGCATCATAAGATCCAAATAATCCACCAGTATCACATCAAATTTTTTGTTATGTTTGATTTCAACTTCTTTGATATAACTTCTAATATCATTGGCATTCTTACCACTGGACATGTATTTGATTTGAAAACTGCCAGACTTTTTGCCTAATAGTTTGACTTTCATCTCCACACCATCCAAGTCTTTGAAAATTTCTCTGGAAGGTATATTGGTCATCATACTGTCCAATCTCATTGCTACCAATCCTTCTCCCAATTCAAAAGTTAGATACAGCACATTCAATCCAGCCAATGCCCAGTTACAACCTAAGTTGGCCAAGAATAAAGATTTACCTGCTCCTGATCCTCCAGCAAATATGTTCAACTCGCCTCTGTTGAATCCTCCAAATAATTTTTTATCCAATGTCTTCCAACCAGTGCTGACCTGACCATTGTTGTCTTTGAGTGCTTTTAATCTGCCTTTGGGATCTTCCCAATAGTTGATTCCCAAGTCTTTGTTCAAACCAATTTGAACTGCTTTTTTGACCAAGTCTTCCACAGGACCATATTCACCTTTTTCCAGCATGTCTGCTGATTTTAATATGGCACGTTCTAATCCTTTGTGTCTTATGAATGTTTCAAAGTCATCCAACAACCAATCAAAATGTTGTTCATTGAGACTGCTGGGCACTTTTAATTCAGTCTTACAACTGGAGTTGACCATTTCTTCTGTGGGCAACGCATTGTATTTGCTGACATAATTGTAAATGAATTCTGCTGCTGGTTGAAGTCTGCGATCAAACAATGTGTGATCAAATATGTTTTGACAACGCACAAATGTTTGTGCATCACTCAACATCATTTCAAGATATACTTTTTGTATATCATATCCATAGTCTGTGTTTTGTTTAATCATATCAGGCATATCTAAAATTTCCAACTCTTATTATACCATAATTTTTCATTAAAGTCAATGTGTTTCTCATATTGGGCAAGCACAGCACCCACACAAGATCCAGGATCACCTGGATTTTTTGGCACCCAAAAATTGTTCCATAAATTTTGAACCTTATCAGCTACAGTTTTATTTAAAGCACATCCACCCATCAGAATCAAATTGCGACTCTGCACAAACATCCTTGCCCAACTGCAGTGTTCCAAAATAACTTCTTCAAATATTTTTTGAGTAGTGGCAGCAATATTGGCTAGATCTTTTTCTGAATTTAATTCAGGCCTCCACCAACGACAGCCTCTGTGTAGATTAATATGTGTTTTGAATGGCATTTTATCTTTGATTAATTCTGCGTTGAACACGTCATACAGCACTCTCCAATCTCCTTGTTTGGCCAACTGTTCCAATTTCATTTCTTCACTGTTGTGTTTGAATCCACATCGTTGTGTCATGGCACTGTAAAATAATCCCACACTGTGCGGATATGTTTGCGAATATCTTTTTTGAATTTTATTACCTACTCCAGACCATATACTGATGGTGTCAAATTCTCCAATACTATCTAACACAATGATCACAGCATTTTTCATTGTGCTGGTATAATATCCATAAGCAGCATGACTTTTGTGATGATCAATGCATTGTACTGGCACATCTAATCCATACTTTTTTAGATATTTTTTAATGTTGTTCTCACCAAATTTAAATCCTTGACCTGCCCATAGTTGTCTTAAACTTTTTACAAATGGCCTTTCATAAAATATTATTTTTTTTGGGTCACCATATTCTTTTTTTAGATATTCTATGATTTGAGGATTAAGGTCTGGATCATTGGGCACACCAGAAAAATCTCTTGTTAAGCCAGCCCAAAGTAATTTAAGTTTTTTGTTATTGGTTAATCCTGCCACTTTGTATTCAAAGACGGCAATACTAGCATCGTGATTGTTGGCAGTGATTCCCCAAATTATCATTTTATTTGTAGATGAAAGGATCTCTCTTTTGTAATTCTTTCACTTTCTTTTTGTATTGTCTGTATTGGTAATATTTGATCACAGGAGCAAATATAAATCTTAATACTGTTTTTATGACAGCCATTTTTTCATCCTTAGTTTTATTTTTAATTGCTGATTCTCAGCATGTTTCACTATTGAATACAGAGTGTGTAATCTACCATATTTAATCACAGCATCATTGATGTCTTTGACATTGTGATCCCATTCAGGCATGCTCACACTCCATTCCAATTCCATTGCATCATGTATTAATTTTTCACCTGCTGCGTCTCTATCTGGTACTACAATAATTTTTTTGTTTAAACTTTTGATCAACATACTTTGCTGTTGTTTTACTTCGCTGCCTAAGAATGCCACACCATCCAGCAATATTGCATCAATAGGACCTTCCACTGCTATCACAAATAATCTATCATCATCCTGTGCATCTAGATTGAACACATATCCAGGCTGTTGCTCGCTGAGATATTTTACTTTGTCATCCACAATTTTTCTAGCAGTCCATCCCACTATTTTATCTTGATAATAAAATGGCACAATCATACGATCCCTATATCCCATCTCCGGAGTCCAATAGAAGTCATAATCGTTGATGTTGAGATTTCTACCATTGATGTATTCTAAAACTTTGATATAATTTAAATCTGGTTCCACACTGCGTTGCTCAAAGTCTTTGTGCCATTCAAAGATTGTTTTGGCACGTTTGGGCAGTTCCACAGTTTTAAATTTGGGAAATTGTGAAAGACTTTTGTGAATGCTTTTTTCATCTGTTTGTTGCAGCACACTCAATGCCAGTTTGGTGATCACATCATCAGGCACATTCAACCACTGCATAAGACGTTTCAGTTTGAACGTGAGATTTCTTCCTGCTACCCAACTGGCTTTATAGCCACAATTGAAACAATGATAACTTAGTCCTTGGTCAGCGTTCTGTATCAGACCTGCTCTACTGCGAGTGTCTGCTGTGGTGCCATTGTGCTGACAGCAAGGAGCATTGAAACTCAACCATCCGCTGGGAGTCTGTTTTCTTTTGGCTGGAAGATATTGAATCAATGTATCAAACACAATACTCATTGTGCTATTATAACTTACGGTTTGGTAAAAGTCAATTAATTGCGCACTAGTATTTTTGCTATAGTTCCGGAATTGGTAGGATCAAATTTGAATCTGATATGATTGAACACACCATTGAAATTGGCATACTTGATATCGTCTGTGGATGTGAGGGACACAGTGGTGATGTCGGCCCAATTGGTACTGTTGTTCACTGTGTTGTCCAAAGTGCCCTGCACAGTGAGAGTGGCTGTGGAATCATTGTTGTATATGGCAGCAGTGTGCAGTGCGGCATTGCCATTGATGCTGGGTTGTCCACTGATGCTTTCTGACACATAGATATCAGTGCCCACTCCTGTTTCGCTGAACTGGGTGACTGCATAAGAATTGAGAGGACCTGGAAATGCTGTATGGTCTAGGAATATCACACCTTTGTTTTCAAAATGAGTATTGGCATAAGTGAGTGTTCTGGTGTTGTCTGTGTTGTTGGTCAACCACACACTGTAACTGAGATATTGGGATTTTAAATCTAATAAATCATTTTCAGTGAGAGTGATTGTGAATTGTCCTTTATTGGTGTACACTGAACTGTCCTGAGTTTCAATGATTGTGCCCTGTTTGGTCACCACTAAAACGTTGTTTTCATCATACATGTAAAAAGTAGGAGTGTATTCAGTGTCAATGGAGATAGCTTTCTGATCAGCATTATTGAGCTGAAATGTGATTAAATTGTCTATGCCTCTGTAAATTTTAATGTTTCTTTGATACACTGACTTATACTCCGTTATTTCTCCTGCCAGATCCACTGTCAGAAGCACTTTGTTATTTACTAAATATCGGTAAATTAGCTGCATAGTTGTATAACTTTAATTTGTAATGTATTTATAGGAAAATGTTGCGTAAAGATATAGAAGAAAACTTCCCTTTTATCAGTGTGGTCAACTATGGCGACAAAGAATATGTGGGTGTGATCAACAATCAAGATCATAACATCACCAGCATGTACATTTACACTCAGATACACACGGAGGAAGAAAAGAAACAATTCTTAGATCTGTGCGAATCATGGTGGTGGGAAAGCAATAGAATGATTCCCATAGGCATCTTCCTACGCAGAGAAATAGAATACTTCAAAAGTATTTTGATGATGATGAACACCAAAGATGTGAGAATAGTGATAGGTCCCACAGTAAATCTCTATAATCTAGCAGTGAAAAGAACCAAACGTAAATCAGTGCAATTGGTAAGAAAACCCAAAAACTAAAGTTTTAACAAAGCATCCACAGCATCCAAAATTTCTCGCACATTAACTGCTGTGGCAGCAGGTTTAGGATTTAATTTTTTAAATTCATTCACAAAACTGTTGTCTATTTTTGTCCAGTGTGATCCTGGCTGATTGTTGTCTGTGCCGCGATAGGTTTCATCTGTTTCAAGATCCAACAGTAGATATTTGTTAGGACACTTTGTTTTAACAATCAATGAAATTGGTTCGTTTAATTCAGATGCTTCGGTGCCATCAATCAGTTTACGCATCTTCTCCCACATATATAAATTTTTTATCGCAGTAACCGCAGGTCACTTGATTGGTCTCGTCTATGTTGTAAAACACTGTGGGGTGTCCTCCCCATTCATCATTGCCAAAACATTTCACTTCTCTGGTGTGTACTTCTTCAACAGGTTGTTTTACATTGGGACGTTCCACAAATTCAGTTTGCTTCACAGGGTTTTTATATTTCTTCATGTACATCCAATCTGCGTAATGCAGGCTCACAAATTAAATTCATGTGCACCACCACTGCCATGGCATACGAAGTGGCGTGTGATTTTTTAAAATAATAAGAATCATCCACAGGTTTGGTCCAGACCTGGGACATAATTTCTTTCCAATCACTGTTTAGTAAATATCTTTTGGCTGGTCTAATAATTGCCAATACTGCTGCCAATTGTTCAATACTTTGTGGTTTTAATTTTTGTAAAATTTCTACATGACCGTTCACGTGGAATAACTGATCTACAAAATCTTTTTCCTGTAATAGATCCCACAAAGGTTCTTTTTTCATTAGGTGAATAAGGTGTGGTTCATTTTTTACATGTTTATAGATGCTGACATTTAAAAAATCCACTTTAAAATATCCTCTGTTTTCAGCTTCTTCGTAATTGAGTGTGGACATATTATCCACAGGATTGTGAGGAATTTCTGTGAAGTAAATTCCAGTGTTGTGTTTCTTGCCTGTGTCTAGTTTGGCAATTCTGTGTTTGAATTTTTCTAACACCACCGTTCTATCAGCAAAGTCTATATCAATATCGGGCATAATTTATTATAACTTCGTAGATAATAGTTTGTCAAGAGAGGTAGGATAACAAATGGTACATTGCCAAGGAATATATGGATTTTTTCCATAATTGGTAATGGCACAACTGGCATCTTTTCCATGAGGAGTAATTTTTTTACACATATGACAAAATTTTTTTGATTTGTAATTGACTTCTTTTGATTTCATTTACAATTTGGCTTCTTTGATTATTTCCTTAATTAACTCTATGTCTGCTGGATGTCTTTTAAATTTTAATGACCAATGTTCTGGATTTAACACATGATAAAGTATGCTCAATTGTTCATTGTTAAGTTTGCTCATCATGTCTTTGCCTGTGCTGCTGTTTAATATTAACCAAGGAGAAATTTTGCCATCTTTGATGTCATACACTGCTCTAGGCAAGCTCACATATCTAAAATAATCTTTCCAATCAGCACTGTGATTGTCGGCCCAATCCATCATGTTCTTAATAGATCTTTCCACAGCAGGTTCCATGGATTCTTTCAGTATTAACTCCAACACATATTTTTCATACAGTTCTTCTCTGCACCAATGATCTAATTTAACTCCACTTTTGATCACATAGTCGATATAATTTTCTGGATACATGGGTTTGACATTGGACACAAATGATCCAAATTTAACAAAAGCATTATAATAGGGTGACTTGCAAAATTCTTCATAGGTTTTAGTGCCATCCAGTTTTTGTGATATTTGATAGAATCTTACAAAAGTCATGTAACCCAACTGCACTCTGCGTTCATCTTTTTGTAAATGTCTACGTTTTTGTTCACACAGATGCACTGCCAGTGTTTTTTCTTTGGTATAACTGGTTTGACAGTATTGACAAGTGTATGGTCTATCAATCATAGCGTTTTCTTAATTTCTGTTTTGTCCATGCCATGTGCTTCAGCCAACTCTTTTAATTCTTCTTTGCTGTTGATTTTGGCCAACAACTCAATTTCATCTTCCTTCATGTTGGGATATAGTTCTTTCAAAAACTTGATGGCTTTGTTTTGTGATCCAGCATCTTTCAATTTGTAACCTATCCATTCATGATATCTGATATCTTTCTTTTCATTGGCAGTCATGCACAACAAATACCATAACAATTTTTTATGTTTCTGTATAGTAAAGAAATTTTTGTTGTAGTATTCGTTGGTTTTGAATATGGCCAATTCTTTCTGTGTGTTGTTGCCTTTCACAGCACTGGCATATCTGTTTAGCAAAAAGAAACTTACCTGTTTTTGTTCCTCATCAGACAGCTCATCCCAAACATTTTTAGCGTTCATATCTATAGCTGCCAAGATATCTTTTAATGGTAATTTACTCATCGTTGAAGCCTGATAGTTTTAACAATACTATATACTTTTCCCATGCTTTCTGCAAGCCTTTATTTTGCATACAGAGTTTTATGGCATCCTCATTTACATACTGCGCTCGCATTTGACTTTCTTCTTCCAGCACTGTTTCCTCACTTCTATAAACCAAATGTCTTTGATTGGAGTCGACCTCTCGTGCATACACAGTTTGACCTCCATCAGGCGATTCATGTATATAAGTTTTGCCTTTTTTATATCTGTATGGTTTCTCTTGCATTAGCCTACCAAGCGTCTTTTTAATTTTTTTTGTAGGTACATCAATAACATTCCATAAGCAGGCAGGAATACTGCAAAGCCCACAATAATTTTTACCAATGTGTTATTGAACGCCACTGCATGCACCCAAGGTTGCGGATAAAATGCTGTGTAGAAAAATGTGTAAGTGTCAATCACGTTGGCAGCCACAGTGCTCATTGCTGGAGCCAACCACCAATTGTCTGACCATTTTTCTCTAATCCACTGCATCACATACACATCCAACATGGTTCCTATGGCATAGGCAGATCCTGAAGCAAGACCAACTCTAATAGCATGTGGATCTTTTAATATCAATAACACCAACACTGAAGCAAGTATGGCAGGAATCATAGACATAGCTACCACTGCTCTTGCAGTTTGTTTGCCCACCATTCTCACGGTGAGATCACTGGCCACCACCACCAATGGAAAAGTGAATGCGGCTGCTGCCAATGGAAAACTGGTTTCCCAACCTAGTATGTTGATTTTTTCCGAAAATAAATTAAATCTTATGGTCACAAGATAATTGCTCACAGCAATGATCAGTGTGTGGAATATGACTAGATTCCTAATCAATATTCTATCTGTGTTTTTGAACATGTCATTTATCAGTTTCATTTTTATTTCCTTTTTGGTTGTTTGTGTTAGCGGAAACCTTTACTCCGTCTATCATCCAAGACAGATCTCTTTCTTCCTCTTCTGTAGGAAACAGATCTATTATTGAATCTGGTTCTATTTTTTTCTTCTTCTTTTTTGTCATCAGTACAACAGTGAATGGTCAATGCTTTCACATTGCCGGCTCACATCTTTGATAAAAAACACACATTTGGATTTGGGCAAATCAGTCAAAGGAGTTGTGATCAATTGATTATTTTTGACCTTGGGAAAATACCATTTGACATCATTGTAAAAATTAATCACATTGATGTTTAAGAATTCAGGTCTGAATCCTGTCAAAGGATTAATCGAAAATGCTTCAAATCCTCTGTCGCTGAGACTGGTCAAAGGAATAATCTGCAGATCATAACCGCTTTCTGGATCTCCGACGGCCACACTCCAATCCAAAGGCATGCTGATCTCATGTCCGCCTATCTCCAACACTATGGCTGGGCTTGAAAAACTTTCTATAAAGATCAAAGGCATAAAAAAGAAATCAGGATCTTTGGGATTGCTGTTGTCCAGCACACTGAAACTGATGTCTTCAGTGATTTGATCAGGCATTTTGGACAGCAAGAAAGTATTGTTGTCCACTGTTAATATTCTCATAATTTTAATTCCACTCCATTTTTTCCATTGTGAAAGGATAGTTTGCTTCTTTGTAAAACTTTTTCCTTTGGGTTAAGTGCCTTTTGGCAAATTTACAGCTGGACGTTATGTCCCAAATCTGTACAAAGTCTTTGTCTTGCGCCTTTCTTATGCCTCTGCCAATGCTCTGTATCACTCTCACAAAGCTCTTGCCAGGTTCAATTAAAACTAGATTAAAAATTCTGGGAATATTAATACCCACAGAAGCCACACCATAAGTGGCAATTAATACCTTATTGGTTGAATTGGATATTTGATCATATTCTTCTTTGCGCTCAGCTAGCTTCATTTCTCCCTGTATGAACACAGAATCTGGAATTAATTTTTGCAACATTTCACCTGCTGCCAATCTATCCACCAATATTAATGTGTTGCCTGAGTCTTTGATTCTCATCAGCATTTTAGATAAAAATTTCATGCGTGGTTCATGAGTCATTAGATATTTTAATTCTTCTTGATAATTTCTGTGCACCACTGTGTCCACCAATTGCACCACATTCACATGACACTGTGACAGCACTCCTTTGTCTTGTAGCTCTTTGGCAGATATTTGATTGATCACAGGACCAATGCTGGCCAGTATGGCTTGAAATTCAAACTGTTCTTTGGGAATGGTGCCTGTGAGTCCCCAACGTATGGCAGCATTTCTTAAATTGTGTGTGAGTAATTTTTTTAGAACTTCTGCTTTGGCTTGATGCACTTCATCAATTATGATAGTGTTCACTCCCTCTAAAAATTCAGCCAATGTGACCACAGCATCACCATCTTGGGTTTTCTTATCCAACACATTCAATGATTGCCAAGTGCAAATGGTATGTGTGTGATTCAGTTCTTTTCTATCACCGAAATACACTCCCACATCCAATCCACAATTGATATAATCTTCTTCTGTTTGTGTGACCAATCCTTTGTTGGGCACCACCACTATGGTTCGGCCAAATGGTTCACACAGCTTGGACAAACAAGCAGTGATAATGGTCTTGCCTGCTCCAGTGGCCACTTCTTGCAGCGATTGTGGATTTTCTAAAAAGTTATTCACAACCTCTACTTGATAATCTCTCAATTCAATTTTTTGTCCTTCCATGATGTGTCCTTTGGGCCAAGTTTTGTCTGCAAAGAAATCTTTGTTTATCTTGTTGAATTTCAAATCAACCTTGTGTCTGTTGTCCACAATTTCTTCAATCTCTATGCCATAGTCATTCAACAGTTGTATGATCACATCCAAATGGTTCACATAGCCATTGCCGCCCAATCCAAAGAATCCCACTTTGCCATCCCATCTGCCCAATTTATATTGTGGTAGATATCTTGCATATGGCACTGCCCATTTTAATTTGTTGGCAATCTTTCTTCTGATGTCCACATCCAGTCCATCAATTTTTACATTCACTTCGTCCTGGATTATAATTTTACATCTGCTCATGTTATATGATCTCCATTTCGTGATGCCACATGTTCCAAGGACTTTCTTCTCGGTCATACTGTATGATCAGATCATACGGTTCAAGAAAATGCTGCACTTGATTGTGTTCTCTTTCACTCCTCACACTGATAACAGCTCTGGCTTGCCAACCGGATTTGATCAGTGGTTTGGGCACACGTTTATGATTAATATAAACTATTTTTGTGTTTTCATCAATGGAATTATTGGTACGATCTTCAGTCACACGCTGATTAAACTCAATATTTTTTACACCTTGATTGGGCAATCTAAACATCACAGCATGTGCAGATGCAGGATACAACAATTTTAATTTGACAAATATTTCATGATAATCATCCAATGCATTTTTTTCGTTCAACACCACCAGTAGAGGAAATCTACGCAGTGTGTGCAAGGATCTTATGACCTGATCCAATGTCCATTTCTCTCTATTGATATTCACTATGAATGAGTTCCTAGATGCAATCTTTTGACTGAGGATGTCTATACTTTTCAGAGATTCCTGCACATCGATGGGATCTAGATGTTCCAACGCCAACGCCTTGCAACGATCTTTGTACAGATACAAATTTTCTTTGCTGGGCACACCAATGTCTTGATGTAAAAAGTTTACAAATTCTTTGGGCACATTACGTATCTCATAATCATAGATGCCAGGAATATATTGATCGGAATTTTCTTTGATTGCACAAATTTTTTCATACGCAGTGATGAGTTCAGGATCAATGTCTTTGATTTTGCTCTGAAAACTGTGCACCAAATGATACACATATTTTTCTTCATAAGGAAAAAGATAATGATTATCGTAGTTGAGATATCTGCTGTCATAGCTGAATTTTTTCTTTATATCGTTTACCAAACGTGCATAGGACATGTTGAAAGGAAAACGTAGAATGATCACTTTGTGCTCAATGCCAAAGTTGCCGCGATTGATCACTTCGTTCAATTGAGGCACGTCGCTGACTTTTTTAATTTTTATAAAGGTAGATCGATCCAACTCACGCAAAGGACCTCTCAATTGTTCCAAAGATTTAAACAGATCAATGCCTCTGTCCGCAAATTGTAAAGCGTAATTGGATAAGAGTATTTTTTTTACCACAGCCAATTGTTTGTCGGTCAATCCCACACCTTTGAAAGTTTTGGAAGCAATGCTTTGTAATATTTTTTTATCACGCTCCAACAACTCAAAAGTAGGAGATACCAAAATTTCACTGTAGCCTGTCATGATCTCCAGACAGTCTTCCACTGTGTATATCATGGGTGATTTTTCAGAAATTAGCATACGCTAATTATATGCGGCAGATATTAGAAAGTCAAGCGTTTAAACGGAATACCAGATCTGATTTCATCCACAGTCCACTCAGTGTGAGCGTAATTCACCAACCAATTTTCACGATTGGGCATGTGCGGTGATTCTATGTTTGCCAAATCTAGATTGGCCACATCGTAGGCCAAACTGTCAGGACCCACAAACACAGGCACGCCTGCAATCACTGCTTGTGGTCCAGGATTGCTGCTCCAACTCACCACTGCCCAACAGTTGCGAAAATCCAAATTAAAATCGTCGTAGGTGTTGTCCAGTTGTACAGGATTTTGGATACTCACATCACTGAACATTTTAAAATTATCTCCCACGGGACAACGAGGATGCGGTCTGATCACAATGGGTCTTTGGGAATGTTTACGGATTTCCATTATGGTGTTGTGCAACCAACGTTCCAATGCGGGCATGTCTCGCCACTGTTCACTCTTGTTGTGTTGAGCACAAATCAAAATGTGTGTGCCATCAGTGCGCCAAGGTTTTAATTTTAATTTTAATCTATGGGGTCTGTTGGAATCCATATCACCCAACCCAAAATCTCCAGCACGATTGATGCCATTCAATGCCACCTTCCAAGTGACATTTCTTTGTATGCCGCCCACTTCCAATACCAGCACATTCTTGCCACGACCCCTGAATGATTGATAGATGGCGCGATTGTTTTGCATTCTGCCATGCCATAGCAATGACCATATCACAGGCACATCTATATCTTCCACAGTGTCATATGTTACAGTGTGACCCAACTGTTGCAAGCCGTCTGCCACGTAGTAGAAGATGTCGGCACTGTTGAGTGCTCCGTTGTTTTTGAATAGACCAAATTTCATATGGATAAATATGTGAGTATTTAATACCAAATCAACCAAAGTGAATGCATCATGATAGCAGGCAAGGTGTGGGGCAAGACAGAATTGTTGGAAGCCAACGGAGTGCTGGAATTTCATCGCATTGAGGCAAAAGC
>Ga0049081_10000709_pt1 | contig 12676 bp, 10 predicted proteins | sample GreLakmeER78MSRF_FD_66717 | JGI IMG/M metagenome (GOLD analysis project Ga0049081, IMG submission 66717) | Freshwater lentic microbial communities from great Laurentian Lakes, MI, USA - Great Lakes metaG ER78MSRF | ecosystem: Environmental > Aquatic > Freshwater > Lake | place: Great Lakes...
TCTGTTTTTTTGATGGGATTAAAGACCCTAATTTCATCTGTGCCAAAATAAACATTCGGTTTGCTTTTCAGGGAAATACTATCTGTAGTGTTTTTCCAAACACGAATGTAATCCACCTCAAATGAATTTGGAAGGACTGTTTTTTTATTGATTCCCGGCTTAAACGGCCCATTATCAATTCCAAAGGAAAGGTTGGTAATTAAATGCATGGAGGTTTTAAAATCTCCTAAATATTCAGCAACCGCATCACCATTTACATAAAAAGTAACGCGACCAGGCTCCCATAATCCGGAATAAATTACCCATTCGTCAACTAGTTTTTTATTGAATTTTAGCCACGCTCCCCAGCTTTTTTTAATGGGAAGGCCTTTCATTTTTATTTTATCGCATTTGTTTGGACAGTGAATATCAACATGGACTTGATTGTGTTTTTCACCTTTCATTTCCATAAAGTCAATTTCTTCATTTGGTTCGCCACCATACAGCCAGAAAGCAGGCCACAATCCTTGTCCAGATGGTGCTTTTGCTTTGCATTCAAAATAACCATACTTGAATTTCTCTTTGCTGAAAATCACCGATGTAAGGTAATTCAACTGCATTTTATTGTCCTTGATTTCCACCTTGTTTTTTTTAATCTCATTGGAATCTAATATCCAATCTGGAAAGGAATACCATTTTGTGGTGGTATCAGCACCCAATGTTAATATTCCATTTGAAACATAGGTCATTTCAGGAGCCGAGAACATGCGTGTCTTAAAATCTAACCCTCCCCATTGGTAAATGTCTAACCATTTGTCTTTGTTTAATTTATCCATCTGAAATTCATCGTTGAAATAAGGTTTTAGAACTGAAATTGAATCATCACTAATTTTCCACGTAATTGTTGGGCCTTGAGCAATCGAGCAAAATGAAACTAAAACGAGGCTGTAAAAAAAGATGGATTTCATAAGGAAGTATTTGATATACAAAGCTAAACAAAAGTTTTTCAGAACTTATTTTATTTTTTTACGTAAATGAATTTTGATTTTGAATATGCTTAAAATAGGTCGTTTCGTGGGTCTTTTTTTCGTGCTGATGGTATTAGCATGTTCTGACCGTCCTGTGGCAATAAATAAAGCCGTGGCAATTGACCTAAACCAACTTAAAAAAAAGGGTGTCTTAACGATGCTGACTGAAAATAGTTCAACATCCTATTTCATATATCGCGAAAAGGAAATGGGGTTTGAATATGAGATTTTAGCAGATTTCGCGAAGCATGTTGGACTGAAATTGCAAGTAAAAGTTATTTCTGACGCACGAAAATTCCATTCCTCTCTACAAAATGGCGAAGGAGACATCATCGCTTGTAATTATACGATAACTCGAGATCGGCAACGCATTCATACATTTTCTATTCCTTATCTTAAAACTCGACAGGTTTTAGTACAACAAAAGCCAAATGGATGGGAAAATATGACCCCGGAAGAAATTCAGAAACAACTAATTACGGACCCAACACTTTTAAGAAATAGGACACTTTTTGTGCGGCAACAATCTGCCTATTACAAAAGATTAGTCAATCTTCAAGAAGAAATTGGAGATACCATCTATTGCAAAGAATTACCTGGCGATCCTGTGACAGAAGATTATATAAATTCTGTTTCTACCGGATTGATCCCATTGACCATTGCGGAGGAAAATATTGCCCGATTATCAGCAAAGGAAAATCCACAAATTGATGTGTCAACAGCTATTTCTTTTACACAATCCATTGCTTTTGGTCTCCGGAAAACGAGTCCGCAATTAAAAAGTACAATAGATATTTGGTTAGCAAATTACATCAAAACCACTCGTTTTAAGGAACTAGTTTCCCGCTATTTTGGCTCGGAAGTTTTTAAAGTTGAACCCGAACCTTCAAACGACATGACGGAACCTGCTGCGGGAGTTCTTTCACCATACGATTCCTACTTTAAAGCAAGTGCAAAAAAATACGGAGAGGATTGGTTGCTATTGGCAGCAATTTCGCACAAAGAAAGTAGGTTTAATCCAAATGCAGTAGGGCTTGGTGGGGCTTACGGAATGATGCAGTTCATGCCAATTTCCGGTCCACAATACAAGGTGTTTCCTAATTCGAGCGCCGAGGATCAAATCGAAGGTGGAATGAAAATGATGAAAGAATTATTACAGAAATATGCTAAAGTTCCCAAACGAGAAGATCAAATAAAATTTGCTTTGGCCTCCTATAATGCTGGCTATTGTCATATTGAGGATGCTATGAAATTGGCTGGCAAAAATGAACTTAATCCGTATGTTTGGGAAGGAAACGTTGAGGTAATGTTGCGCAATTTATCCAAGCCAGCCTATTATAGAGATGCAGCAGCTCAATGTGGGGCTTATCGCGGTCATGCAGCCGATTATGCCAATACGGTTTACGCCCAATACATGAAATGGAAAGAACAATTGAATAAATGAATCAGCCCCAAATCATTGTTATTCAAGGCCCAACAGCCAGTGGAAAAACAGCCTTAGCTTTAGCGCTTGCTCAGGAAATAAATGCAGTGATAATTTCAGCTGATTCGCGCCAATTTTATCGAGAACTTTCCATTGGAACGGCCAAACCAAGCCTTGAAGAAATGCAAGGAGTGAAACATTATTTTATTGATTCTCATGATTTACAAGACGTAGTTTCTGCGGCCCAATTCGCGACGGCAGCCGCCCAAGTTATTGAGGATGAGTTAGCGAATCAAAAAAACATTGTGATTGTCGGTGGGTCCGGATTGTTTATTCAAGCCTTGTGCGAAGGACTAAATGATATTCCGCATGATTCTGGTTTGCAGCAAGCTTTAACCAAACAAGTTGAAGTTGAAGGAATAGATTTGCTGTTAGAGGAATTAAAAAACAGAGACCGCGATTATTTTGATCAAATGGACACCAATAATCCTCTCCGAGTGATTCGAGCTATTGAGGCAATGCGTTTGTCCGGTAAAACGATGACAGAACTGAGAATGGAAAATATCCAGCCTCGGTTTGAAAACACGTGCTATTTTACGATTGATTTACCTCGAGAGGAATTGTATGCTAGAATTAATTCGCGGGTGGATTTAATGATGCTTGCTGGACTTGAGAAAGAAGCTCGAAGTGTCTATCATTTACGCGATTTGAAATCCCTACAAACAGTTGGTTACAGAGAACTATTTGATTTTTTTGATGCTAAAATTTCCCGAGAAGAGGCTATCGAATTAATCAAGCAACATTCAAGAAATTACGCAAAACGACAAATTACATGGTTTAAAAGCCATCATATAGGAACAGAATTAACCGGTAATCAGAATTCAAATATTAAGACTTTACTAAATAAACTAAAAACAAGAATATGAATGAGTTTTCAGAATATGTGGGGTATCTCGCCTCACTTTTGGTGTTAATTTCATTTTTAATGAAAAACATGACTTATCTGCGATTAGTAAATACCTTGGGGTGTATAGTATTTATTGCTTATGGGGTTTTACTTCCATCTATACCCATCATAATTACCAATGCTGCGATCGTGATGATCAATTCTTATTATTTACTGAAAGGTAGAAAAAAAACTAATTGATTTAATCAACCCCAGGTTGTGCCTTCTTTTCCATCTTTCACCACGATTCCGGCCGCAGCTAAGCCATCGCGAATTTTATCGGAGGTTGTCCAGTCTTTATTAGTTCGTGCTTGTTGACGTAAATCCAACACTAAATCCATTACAGGATTCAATTTTGAATCGTTATTAGTTCTGATGACTTCTAATCCAAGAACATTCAACACAAAGCCATTCATTTCAGTTTCAAGCAATTTCTTATCATCAGCAGTGATTGTTGCATTTCCATCGTTGATGAGATTTATTTGCCTAACCGCATCAAAAAGATTGGCTATTAATATCGGTGCATTGAAATCATCGTTCATAGCTGAATGAAAACTATCAACCATTTCTTGAACATCAAATGAGGACGTTTCGGAAACCGTCAACTTTTCAATTAAACTCAATCCGTCTGATAGTCGAGAGAACCCTTTTTCGGCAGCATCCAAAGCAGTTTCAGTGAAATCCAAAGTACTTCTATAATGAGCTTGCATCATAAAAAAGCGCAATACATTTGCTGGATAGGGTTTTTTGAAAAGGGAAGTGGTTCCTTCAATGATTTCTTTAGGCAAAAAGTAATTCCCCAAAGATTTACTCATTTTTTGTCCGTTGACATTGAGCATGTTTGCGTGCATCCAATATTTAGCCGGATTGCAACCAAAAGACCCGCAACTTTGAGCGATTTCATCTTCGTGATGGGGAAATTTTAAATCCATTCCACCCCCATGAATATCAAAGTGTTTACCTAAATATTTGGTGCTCATTGCAGTACATTCGATGTGCCAACCTGGATTTCCGTTTCCCCAAGGAGAACGCCAAATTTGCATATCGTCTGCATTTGCTTTTTTCCAAAGTGCAAAATCGGCAAAAAATCGCTTTTCTTCCTGTGCATTCAAGGTGCGCGTTTCATTTTCTAGTTCATCTACTTTTCGACCACTCAAAATTCCATAATTGAAATCCTGCATGTATCTTTTCGTATCGAAATAAACAGATCCATTCACCACATAGCCGTATCCATTTTCCAGAATTTGTTCAATGATTTCAATTTGCTCTTGAATGTGTCCTGTTGCAGTTGGTTCAATACTTGGAGACAATAAATTGTAAATCCGTTGTAGTTCTTGAAACTTTACATTGTATTTGTACACAATTTCCAAGGATTGCAATTGTTCCAGCCGAGCAGCTTTACCAATACTATCCTCTTCATTTCCTGCACTATTGGTAATATGACCTGCATCTGTAATATTTCTTACGTATTTTACTTGAAAACCCAGGTGCAAAAGATATCGATAGATTAAATCAAAATTAATGAATGTTCTCATGTTTCCCATGTGCGGCTCCGAGTATAAGGTCGGACCACAAACGTACATCCCTACATGGTTCTCATGCAAGGGTTCAAAAATTTCTTTCTTTCCTGAAAGGCTATTGTAAATCTGAAGATTTTTTTGGTTTTCCATACAACAATTGAGTTGCAAAGGTAATTTTTTATTTTGAGGTTTTATTCACCACCCTCAGAGGATTACGGTTAGTTAAATTTGCTCTTCAACCAAACCGAATTGTTGCAAATGGTGTGTGAAATGTTTGGCGTGCAAGCAATTCCACTCTTCATAATTCAACGTTCCATAATACGGATGTAGGGTTGTTTCTTGGTCATTTTCCGAAAAATATTCTTCAAATTCCACCCAGTTTTCTGCTAATTCATCTATGGCCAATTCCAAATCAGTACAACGCAATACCGCATCTTTTTTAGCAAATGGCACCTCTATATTTTTTGCCATTGGTTTGTCAGAAAGTAAAAATTCTTTCATTTTAGGAATGCGATCTTCCGGAATACTAAGCGGAAAAACGTTTTGTCCCACTGCCATCTTCAATGAATCAGAAAGATGTTCCACCATGCGTTGTGCAGACATAGATCCCCAAAGTGGTTGGGTGGTTGACTCAATATTATTTAGGTGCGTTAAAATGGTCTCTAAATTGGGTTCGATAAAATTCATTGGACTTTTGTTTGCTCGAAATTACACTTTTCTCTCGTAGGTTTTAAAATTTGAACTAATTTTAAACGATGTTATTTAAGAATGTAATAGGGCAAGAAGATTTAAAACAGCACTTAATTCAAGTAGCTAAAGCAGATAAAATTGCTCAAACACAATTATTTGCCGGACAAATGGGGTATGGTACACTTCCATTAGCACTAGCATTTATTCAATACGTATTTTGTGAAAATCGTTTAGAAACAGATAGTTGCGGGCAATGCAGTGGGTGCAAAAAAGTAGACGATCTTCAACATCCCGATTTGCATTTTTTCTTTCCGGTGGTGCAATCCATTTCCAAGATTTCATCCAAACTTTTTCCTGATTGGCGCATACAACTAAAAGAGAGCGCGTATTTTGATTTATATGAGTGGACACAACGCATGGATGACCGGGAGCGCAAACCCATAATCAGCGCAGAGGAAAGCCAAGAGATTATTCGTAAAACAGCACTAAAATCCTATGAAGGAGGATACAAGGTTTATATTATTTGGATGGCTGAGGAAATGAATGCCTTTTGCGCGAATAAACTGTTGAAAATACTGGAAGAACCACCCGATAAATCGTTGTTTATTTTGCTTTGTGAATCGACGGAACACATGTTACCAACGATTTTATCGCGAACTCAATTGGTGAATGTACCTCGAATTAAAGAAGAGATTCTGGCTCAACATTTAGTAAACAACCTATTAATCGAACAAAATACAGCTGAGAGCATCGCTTCCTTTACTGCGGGGAATTACATCAAGGCCAAACATCAAATTGAACAACAAGAGAACACCGATTTTTTAGAGTTGTTTAAAAACTTGATGCGTTCAAGCTTTAAAAAAGATGTAACTGCCATGCTCGATTGGGCTGAAGAAACAGCTCAACAAACAAAAGAAAAACAAAAACTATTTGTTTTATATGCGCTGCATTTAATTAGGCAAAGCATTTTATTGAATTACACTTCCGGAGCCATCAATCAACTATCCAATGATGAAGCAGAATTTTTAAAGAACTTCGCAAAATTCATTAATGGAAAAAATATTCAATCTTTCATGCAAACGATGAATGACATACATTACCACCTCGAGCGAAATGCAAACCCTAAAATTGTTTTTACTCATTTAGCATTTCAGGTTATGAGATACATTCATGCTTAAAATGAATGAAATTATTTCAAAAATTGATACATTAGCTACTGAAAGAGTCGTAAATTTGAAGAAACAAACAAGAAATGATGAACAAACGTGTTGAATTAGCATTAAACGATCAAATTGAAAAAGAAGCATCTTCTTCTCAATACTATTTAGCAATGGCATCGTGGGCTGAAAATAATGGCCTAAACGGAACAGCAAAATTCATGTATTTACACTCCGATGAAGAGCGTTTTCACATGTTGAAATTAATCAAATTTGTGAATGAGCGTGGAGGAACTGCCGTTGTTCCAGCTGTGGGTCAACCTGCTATTAATTTTGAAAACTTAGAAACCGTTTTTACACTTTTATTAAAACATGAAATAAAAGTAACTGAAAGCATTAATAATTTAGTTGATGTATGCTTGCAGGAAAAAGATTTTTCTACACACAACTTCGTTCAATGGTATGTTTCTGAGCAATTAGAAGAAGAGGCTTTAGCCAGAATGTTTTTGGATAAACTTCGATTAATCGATGGAGATAAAGGAGGAATGTATATGTTTGACCGGGATTTAGAAAATTCTGCAATTCAACCAACGAATCCTTCAGGGCCAACCGCCTAAAATTTGTGATAAAAAAATATATATTCGGCCTATTCTTTTTGTTTTGCTCGTTTATTAACGTGGCACAAGGTGAATATCGATTTCGCAATTACACCATAAACGATGGACTTTCTCAGAGCTCCGTTACAACTATTATTCAAGACAATAACTACGGAATCTGGATAGGTACTCAAGACGGACTAAATCGTTTTGATGGAAAAACTTTTGAAGTCTTCACTCCAGACGACAACAAAGACATCTTAAGTCAGTCGTTTAAATGTTCAGCAAAAACAAAAGATGGTAGAATTTGGTTTGGTACTGTAAATGGCTTAACCCTTTATGACCCGAACTTGGAGACGTTTCAATCGTTCACTATAAACAAAAAACAAGCACTGCAAATAGAATCCATTACGGTTGACCCAAACAACAATTTATGGATAGCAACCCTCAGTAATGGATTGATTTATTTTGATACACGTAAGCTGAGTTTTACGTCCTTCTCGAGCCTTGTAAATCACCAAAAAATTCACCTCATCTATAGTATTAACTTGAATGAATTAGCTGTTGTTACCGACAATAACGATTTTTTTATTGTAGATCCAGTATTAAAAAGAAAAAAGAAAATTTCCATTCCACAAAAAAATGACAAGCCCGCTTCGGTGCAGCGGATTGTTAGGTATTCCAATGAAGTATTATTGATTGCAACAAATCAAGGCCTTTTCTCTTATCATATCAAACGAAAAACCTTAGAGCCTTCATTTCAATTATTAGATAATAAATTTGGGTTACTTAATATCACTGACGTTTGTCGAGTTGGCGATAAAACATTGATATCAACATCAAATGACGGACTTTTCACCATTGATAAACAATGGAATATTTTCCATTATACTGAAAATATTTTCCAAAAAAACGGACTGCTTTTTAATGGCATAAATACACTTTTCAAAGACCTGTCAGGAAGTATCTGGATTGGAAGCGAACGAGGATTGAGTAGTTTTGATCCAAATAATATTGGGTTTTTGGGGATTGGTCCTTCCGATAAACTTAAAAGTGGTTTACCCGCAGCAAATGTTTGGAGTTTTAGTGAAAGTCCCGACAAATCTTACCTTTTTATTGGCACGGACGCTGGCGTAAGCAGAATGAATAGGGCAACGGGGTTATTGGAGCATTTTTCGAGAACAATCCTCAATCCAATGGACAAGGACAAATCGGTCGTTCTTTCTCTTTTTGCTATTTCGAATGACAAAATCATTGCGGGTTGTTTGGATGGATTATACCTTTTGGAAATACAATCCAATAAAGCCTTTTCATTTAAACAAATTAAATACCTCGACCCCACCAATGCGTTGAAACATGACAGAACGTATGCCATAATCCCCTACCAAGGAAGTCAATATTTTTTAGCAACACGATCCGGAGTTGTATTAATAGATATTGAAACCAATGCTGCCAGTACGTTTGAACATAATCCAGCTAGTCCACAAACAAGTATATCAACCGGAATTTGCCGCTTTGGGTTCAAAGATGATTCTGGTAAATTTTGGTTTGCGACAAGTAGTGGAGGGTTGAATTATCTCAAAAACACCACTTCCGGATTAAAAATCATCCCGTTTGAATATAATGTTAAGTTAAAAGCAAAAGCAATCGATTATATTAATTCAATTTGTCAATCAGATAAAACAACGTTTTGGTGCGGAACCAGTGGTTCTGGCTTATTAAAATTGAATACGAAAACGGGTGATGTAAAGGTCTATAATCGTGCCAGTGGTCTACCCAATAATGTGATATATGGGGTTTTAAAAGATCAAAATGGATTTCTTTGGCTTAGTTCCAATAAAGGATTAACGAAGTTTGATCCTGTGTCAAACAAAACGATTAATTACCGCGAAATGGATGGTTTAATGAGCAATGAGTTTAATCTTGGTGCCTATTTCAAATCAAGTGATAACTTGTTATACTTTGGCGGAATTTATGGGTTTAACTACTTTCAGCCTAGTGATTTAATTCAATCTTCAACCGACCTGAAAGTAATCCTAACCAAAGTGAAAGTGGACGGTAAATGGGTTGTTCCTGATGCCCAAAATGGAGTTTTAAAAAGTACGCTCGCGCATACTAAACAGTTGTCATTATCCTATAAGCAAAGGAGTTTTACCATTCGTTTTCAGCCATCAGAACTCTGTAATCCAAATCTAATCAACTATAAATATATACTAGAAGGTTCAGAAGAAGGTGAAATATTCATTCAAGGAACAAACGAAATCAACTTCAATGCCTTATCTCCTGGTAATTATACCTTAAAGGTGTATGCGCGATCGGGGTTGGGCGCTTGGTCTAGTCAACCAGCAATAATCGAAATTATTGTTAAAGCTCCTTATTGGTCGTCCTGGTGGTTTTGGTCACTAATGGCACTCGTTTTAAGTTTCATTACCTATGTATACATACGAAGAAGAATTGATCAAGGCAGGAGAGAGCAAGTACGATTAGAAATAAAGATTACGGAAAGAACACGTGAAATTCGTGAACAGAAAAAACAAATCGAATTGCAGAGTGAACAAATCCGTTTGAAAAAGGAAAAAGTGGAGGAACAACAAAAGCAACTTCAAATTGAAAAAGACAAAACGGAAAGTATATTATTGAATATTTTACCTGAATCCTCTGTAAAGGAATTAAAATCTTATGGTAAAGTAACTGCTAAAGCCTTCAGCACTGTTACTGTAATGTTTACTGATGTGGTGGGATTTACTAAGATTTCAGAAAACATGAGCCCCTCCCGATTAGTCAGTAAACTAGATATTATGTTTAGGAAGTTTGATGAAATAATTGTGGCAAATCGGCTAGAAAAAATCAAAACAATTGGTGACGCGTACATGTGTGCTGGTGGGGTGCCTGAAACTAATTCTACTAATCCAATTGATTCCTGTTTGGCTGCACTACAAATTCAGGATTATATGGCTAAAATCAAATATGATGCGCTTGCAAATCTCGAAGATTATTGGGAAATTAGGTTAGGAATTAATACAGGACAAGTAACCGCTGGAGTAATTGGAACACAACGATTAGCCTATGACATTTGGGGATCAACGGTAAATGAGGCACAACGAATGGAAATGCTTGGTGAAGCAGGGAAAGTGATGGTGGCAGGATCTACATTTGCTTATATTGAACCTTATTTTGAATGCGAATTTAAGGGCAAGGTGCAAACTAAAGGACGCGGATTAATAGACATGTATGCAGTTCATCGCATCAAACCGGAATTATCACTGAACAATGAAGGCCTTTTCCCTAACGAACGCTTTAATCAAATTGTAAATCTTCATCATTTTAGCTCAATAAAGTATTACAAAACAGAACACCACGTTTTACAAATGCTAGAAATAGGCTTGGATGCAAATTTATATTATCATGGAGTTCATCATACCAAAGACGTTGTAAAAGCGGTAGAAAGACTAGCATTATTGGAAGGAGTAACCGATGAGGGATTGTTTTTACTCAAAACAGCAGCAATTTTTCATGATGCCGGTTTTCTAGAAAGCTATCAACACAACGAGCCGATTGGGGCGCGAATGGCTGAAGAAATATTGCCTCAATACGGCTACACTGAGGATCATATACAAACCATCAAAGAGTTGATTTACGTTACTCAAATCCCACACAAACCGAAGAATAAATTACAAGAAATCATGTGTGATGCCGATTTAGATTACCTAGGGAGGGAGGATTTTGAAGAAATTGCGGACAAATTGAGAAGAGAATTAATGGAACGTACTCTAATTTCAAGTACTAAAAAATGGGATGAAATTCAAATTACCTTTTTAAATCAGCATACCTATTTTACAAAAACAGCCATTCAAACAAGACAAAAAGGAAAAGAAAATAACATTGCAAGAGTGCAATTGCGATTTGAGATGAATCAGTATTTGGATTAGGAACCAGAGTAGAATTCCTTCACATAATTAGGTTCAAAATAAGCGACATCCTCAAAATCTTGATTGAGATACTTAGAATAAGCCAATTCAACCTGCCCCAAGGCAGATAGGGTGCAGTTATCTAAAAACTGAATAGAACGGTGCTTCCAAAATTCCTTCATTTTATCCGAACCATCTCCCACACAAGTAAATGGCTCAAATTCCTTATAACTAAATTCATCAAGAATCTCTGCAGAAGTTGTCTTTAAAAATGTCCCTTCTTGATCAAATAGTGCTGAAAATACTTCCATTCTACGCGCATCAATCATTACGCAAATTGAATTTAAACTAGGGTATTGTATACGGGCACATTTTTCATACGATTGAAGTGTATTAATCGAAATCAATGGAATTGACAGAGCAAAACACATTCCTTTTGCCACTGAAACGCCAATTCTTAATCCCGTATAGGAACCTGGTCCCGACGAAATTGAAATAGCAGATAATTCAAAAGGTTGAATTGTTGCCTCTGTTAATACCTGTTCAATAAACAAGGCTAGCTTCTCTCCATGAACAAATGCATCCCCGTGTTCTTCAACACAATGCGTTCGGCTACCATTGCTGGAAAGGGCAACAGAACAAGATTTAGTTGCTGTTTCAATATGCAGAATGTAAGTACATTTAGCCATTTCCAATTTCTAATTTAAACCCAATTCCATGAACATTGACAATTTGAATCGCCCTATCCTCTTTCAAGTATTTCCTGATTTTTGTAATAAAAACGTCCATGCTGCGACCAACGAAATAATCATCCTGACCCCAAACAGCATTTAAAATTATATCTCGTGGAGTTACTTGATTTTTATACTTCGTCAATATTTTTAAGATTTGCGCTTCTTTTTTCGTGAGTGTTTTTGTGAAATTTGGATGGGTGAGTGTATAATTTTCAGTATCAAATTGATATGATCCTATTCCAATTATCTTTTCCTCCTCCGGTTCTAGTTTGATGTTTATTCTACGCAACAACGCTTTAATCCGCAACTTTAATTCTTCAGAGCTAAAAGGTTTTGTTAAATAATCGTCACCCCCAACCCGAAAGCCCTCTACTCGATCCTCTGTCATTGATTTTGCCGTTAAAAACAAAATGGGTATGTCTATGTGAGTGGCACGAATCTCCTTTGCTAACGTAAAACCGTCCTTGCGTGGCAGCATTACGTCCAAGACACACAAATGATAAACACGCTTGTGAAACTCCTGCATTGCCTCAACCCCATCCATGCAAAGCTTAACATCATATCCTTCTAGCTTGAGTTCATCACAGATTATAAATCCAAGATTTATATCGTCTTCAACTAATAAAATGGAAGGTTTCATTAAAATATATTTATCGGCCTAAGTTAGTCGTTATTACTTAAAGCACCAAGAGCCC
>Ga0049081_10000711_pt1 | contig 12654 bp, 8 predicted proteins | sample GreLakmeER78MSRF_FD_66717 | JGI IMG/M metagenome (GOLD analysis project Ga0049081, IMG submission 66717) | Freshwater lentic microbial communities from great Laurentian Lakes, MI, USA - Great Lakes metaG ER78MSRF | ecosystem: Environmental > Aquatic > Freshwater > Lake | place: Great Lakes...
CGAGAACGAAGGCGCACGCGGTGCCGCCGCGCCGCGACCGCTCTCCGGACGCGGCCTGGCCTATTGGACCGATGGCAAGAGTGCCCGCATTCTCTACATCACGCCGGGTTACCGCCTGATTGCGCTCGATGCGCAGTCGGGGGCGCGTATTCGCAGCTTCGGCGACAGCGGCGCCGTCGATCTGAAGCAGAACATGGATGTACCGATTCTCCCCGATCTCGAGACGGGCGAAATCGGCTATCAAGGGGCGCCCACCGTCGCGCGAAACGTCGTCATCATCGGCGCCGCCTTTCGTGAAGGCGGCTCGCCCAAGTCGTATCGCAACAACAAGGGCGATATCCGCGGCTTCGATGTGCGCACGGGGAAGCGGTTGTGGACGTTTCACACCATCCCGCGCAAGGGAGAGTTCGGCTACGACAGCTGGTTGAACGGCTCGGCCGACAACGCCGGCAACACCGGCGTCTGGACGCAGATCACCGCCGATGAAGAGCTCGGTCTCGTGTACCTACCGATCGAATCGCCCACGGGCGATTACTACGGCGGTCATCGACCGGGCGACAACCTGTACGGCGAGAGCCTCGTCTGCGTCGATCTGCTCACCGGCGTGCGTAAGTGGCACTACCAGCTCGTGCGCCATCCGATCTGGGACTTCGATCTGGCCGCGGCGCCCATCCTCGCCGACATCACCGTGGGCGGCAAAGCGATCAAGAGCGTGGCGTTGCCCACCAAGCAGGGCATTCTCTACATGTTCGATCGGGTCACCGGCAAGCCGATCTGGCCGTTCGAAGAGCGCGCGGTCGAGAAAGGCGACGTGCCGGGCGAGTGGTACGCGCCCACGCAGCCGATGCCCACGAAGCCGGCCGCCTACGCCCGCAACGGGGTCCTCACCACCGACCTCATTGACTTCACGCCGGCGCTCAAGGAGGCCGGACTGGCCGCCGCGTCGCGCTTCAAGCTCGGGCCCATCTTCACCCCGCCGGTCGTGAGCAAAGCCGAGGGCCCGCTGGCCACGTTCTCCAATGGCCCGACCAACGGCGGCAGCAACTGGCCCGGCGGCTCGTACGATCCCGAAACGCATATGCTGTATCTCTCCGCCACCAACGCCTCGCCGTCCGCGCTCGGGCTGGTCGTGCCGGCCACGGGCGTCTCCGACATGGACTACATCCGCGGTTTCGCGCCCGGCGCCGGTCGCGGCGGCTTCACCGTGCAGGGGTTGCCGCTGCTTAAGCCGCCGTACGGCACCATCACCGCGATCGACCTGAATAAGGGCGACATCGTGTGGCAAGTGCCGCATGGCGAAACACCCGACGCCGTACGCAATCACGAGGCGCTCAAGGGCGTTACGATTCCGCGCACGGGCCAGGCGGGTTCGGTGGGCACACTGGTCACGAAAACGCTGGTCATCGCAGGCGATCCCGAAGTCACCACGTTGGCGCCGCGACCGCGCGGCGCGGTGCTCCGCGCCTACGACAAGGCCACCGGCAAGGAAGTGGGTGGCGTGAACTTGCCGGCCCCGCAGAGCGGATCCCCGATGACTTACACTGCAGGCGGCAAGCAGTACATCGTGGTGGCCGTCAGTGGCGGTCCCTACTCCGGCGAATACATCGCCTTCCGTCTGCCCGCCGCGGGCGCACGGTAATGCTACACGGGCTTTCAGCGCGGGGCCTCCGCGCCGCCAGTCTGCTTGGCGCGCTCATCGTCATGCCGCTCTGGGCGGGCTTCGCCGCCACTCCCAGCGCCGGCACGGCCCCGCACGGGCAACAAGACGAGCGCACCACCTGGGATAGTGTCTTCTCCGCGGCGCAGGCCGGCCGCGGAGAAACCACCTACAAGCAGCTCTGTGCACGCTGCCACATGGAAACGCTCGCCGGCGGTGACGAGGCCGGCGAACTCACTGGCAGCGCGTTCATGAGCAGCTGGAACGGACAATCGCTCGCCGACTTACACGAACGCATTCGCACCACCATGCCGACCGACACGCCCGGCGTGTACTCCAGTCAGCAAGTCACTGATGTGATTGCCTACATGCTGCGTTTCAACGGGTTTCCGTCGGGGTCGGTGGAGCTCACGCATGCGAACGACGCCCTCAAGAGCATTCGCTTCGTGACCGCCAAGCCCTGACGCGATTACGCCGGCCGGTACAGCGCCTTGATCTTCATCGCGATGCCCGTCGTGCCCCACTGCAATCGGAGCGCAAAACATGGAGTCAGAATTCGTCTCGTCATGACGATGACTCTACCTGATTCCCACGGAGCGCGATGCACGCCATCTTTCCCTCATGACACCTTCGCCTTCGCATCGTGTGTTCATGCTCGGCGCCACCGGCACCATCGGTCGTGCCACCGTGCGCGCGCTAGTGCGTCAGGGGCATGAGGTCGTCTGCTTCGGCCGCGCCAGTCGCGCCATGCCCGAACCCGGCGTGACCGTGCGGGTGGGCGATGTCCGAGACCCCGCGTCGCTCACGCGTGATGGCTTCAGGGGCGAGCGGTTCGACGCGGTCGTGTCCTGTCTGGCCTCGCGAACAGGTACGCCGCGCGACGCCTGGGCCATCGACCATCAGGCGCATCTGCACGTCCTTCAGGCCGCGCAGCAGGCCGGCGTGCCGCACCTGGTGCTGCTCTCCGCCATCTGCGTGCAGAAGCCCCTCCTCGCGTTTCAAAACGCCAAGCTGGCCTTCGAACGGGCCCTGATGGACTCCGGACTCACCTGGTCGATCGTGCGTCCCACGGCGTTTTTCAAATCACTGTCCGGTCAAGTGGAGCGCGTCCGGAAGGGGAAGCCGTTCCTGATCTTCGGCGACGGCACGCTCACGTCCTGCAAACCCATCAGCGACAACGATCTGGCGGACTTCATTGTCGGCTGCCTGACCGATCCCGCGCGGCACAATCGGGTGTTGCCGATCGGTGGTCCGGGCAACGCACAAACGCCACGACAGCAGGGCGAGCAGCTGTTCGCCCTGCTCGGGCGAGAACCCCGGTTCACGCAGGTTCCCGTGGCGTTGCTCGATGCGATCATCCGCGTGCTCAGTGTGCTTGGGCGTGTAGTGCCGCCGCTCGCCGACAAAGCACAACTGGCCCGCATCGGCCGCTACTACGCGACGGAGTCCATGCTCGTCTGGGACCCGATCGCGCATCGCTATGACGCCGCGGCCACGCCGTCAACCGGACAGGACACGCTCGTGGATTTCTTCGCCAAACGACTACGCGGCGACGCCACCGACGACCGTGGCGAGCACGCCGTGTTCTCGTAACGGACTGACCACGCGCGTGAGCTAGCGGGCGACCCTGACGACTCGCATCTTCCGGCATCCGCTCGCGGCCTCTACACGCGTCACTCACTTCTTCCGGCCACACTCGCCATGTCGCCCACGCGCCGTGAAGCGCTCGCGCAACTCAGCGCCCTGATCGCTATACCGCTCGTTGGCTGGCCACCCCGCGCCGACGACCCACTCGCCGGTACGATCGCCCAGTTTCAGGCGGGCCGTCTGCGTGGTGCGTTCTCCGCCGTCGAGGTGACCACCGAGGCGCTCGCCCGCTGTCGCGCCGACAGCAGCGCGCTGCGCGCGATCGATCAACTCGCCACCACCGCACTCGAGGAAGCCCGCGCTTCCGACGCGCGCGCGAAGCGCCGCGCCCTCATCGGGCCACTCGACGGCGTCCCGCTCTTCGCAAAGTCGATCTACGACATGCAGGGTATGCCCACCACCGCGTCGAGCGCCGAGTGGGCGAGACTCTTTCCCGATGTGGTCACGCGCGACGCCCTCGAAGTGCAGCGATTGCGCGCGGCCGGTGCGGTCCTGCTCGGAAAAACTGCCGCCGACGACTTCGCCTACCGCGGCAACGGGACCAGCTCACTCACTGGGCAGGTGCGCAATCCGCACGACCGCGACGGACTGCGTACGCCCGGGGGCTCGAGCGCCGGATCGGCCGTCGTCGTGGCCTGCGGGATGGCCTTCGCCGCCCTCGGCACCGATGACGGTGGCTCCAATCGCATTCCGGCGCAGTTCACCGGCGTCGTCGGCATCAAGCCCTCGTTCGGGCTGGTACCACGCACGGGCGTCATTCCCACCTGGCCGTATCTCGATACGCACGGCCCGCTTGCGCGATCGGTGCAAGACGCCGCACTCATGCTGGATGCGATCGCCGGCCCCGATGCGTCCGACGGCCTCGCCGATCGAACGCGCTACGCGCGCGGCCAACTGCGTGCGCTCCGTGACGATGCCTTGGTGGGCGCCCGACTGGGACTCGTGGAGTTTCACGTCCCGCGCGCGCAGATGACCGCCGACGCACTGACCGCATTCGATCGCGCAATCGCCGACTGCACGAGCGCCGGGGCGATCATCGAACCGTTCGTGCCGTCGGTGAATCGCGCGGATGTGCGCGAACAGTTCGCCGCCGCCGCGAAGGCGCGCCGTGACGTGGCACCAAACCATAACGCGCCCGCCCCCACGGCCAACGCGCTCCTGCGCTACTTCGCCGGACAAGGTGGGAACGCCACGCGAACTGCCGAACAGAGCGTGAAGCGCGGACTCGACGCCTTTCGTGCCTTTTATGATGTGCTCCCCGCCGATTGGGACGCCATGAGCGTGCTGATCACCCAGCCTTATGAAGCAGACGCCGCCAGTCAGTCATTCGCCCGTTCGCGCCGTGCGATCGTGGCCGAGCTGGCCGCGTCGTTTCGTGCGAAAGGGATCGATGCCATGATCTATCCCACGATGCCCTTCGGCGCGCCCGCCGCCACCGACCCGTGGCCGGATGTGCGCACCACGCTCGGCTACGGCAATTGGCTCGGACTCCCCGAGGTCTCCGTGCCAGCAGGCTACGGCGCGAACGGCATGCCCGCCGGCAACCTGTCGTTCGTGGGCCTTCCCGGCACCGATGCGAAACTGCTAGCGATGGCGCACGCCTACGAACAGCGTTCCCATCGGTTCGTCGCGCCGCCCACGCCACCTCGCGGTGGATAGTCCACGAGTGCGCGAATACCTTCCCTCGATCACGATGATGCTGGTCGTGGCTCGCAGTCTCACCTTTACTCCTCGACCGATGCGCGCACGTATCATCCCGCTGTTTCTCGTCCTCACGCTTAGCGCATGCGCGTCGGTCTCGGCGAGGTCATCGGGCTCGTCAACCGCCACGCGCGCGGCCGTCATGGCCGTGGTCGACTCGGCACTGCTCCACATCAACAGCGGCGACCTCATCGCGCTTTCCGATCTCATGATTCCCGAAGCGATGGTCTTCCCCGCGCAGGATCAGGCCGGTCGCGGCGGCAGCTACACCGTGCGTACCGTGGCGTCCCAGCGCGCCACCGGCAAACGGGCGCCCATCATCGAGCGCGGCTACGACCCGATCGTGCGCCTGTCCGGCACCATCGCGTCAGTGTGGATGCCCTACGACCTGTGGGCCGAAGGCAAGTGGTCGCACTGCGGCATCGACGTGCTTACGCTGGTACAGGTCGGGTCGGCGTGGCGGATCGCGAACTTCACGTACACCAGGGAGCAGCCGCCGGCGTGCGCCATGCATCCCGACGGCCCCCCGCCGGGATACACGCCACCTCCTCGGCGGTAATCGCGTGTGGGTTGGCGAGGCGTTCCGCTTACTTCGCCATCCACCGCGCCTTGAGCGCCGCATACGCCGCGAGGCGCGCCCGCGCCGCCTGCACCATCACATCGGTGGCCGGCGCATCGCTGTCCTGCAACGCATCGATCACCGACTGGTGGGCCGCGGCCACGCCGCCAAAGCCGTCCGCGCCCATAAACTCAGCACGCCCGCCGGCACGCGCCTCGGCCGCCAAGGTCGTCGCCTCCACGATCGCGTCGTACAGCGCCACCGATAAATCATGCTGCTGCTTCAGCGCCACGGCCGGCGTCTTCACGCGCGGGTCCATCCGCACGCTGAACGTCTGTGACTGCACCGCGCCATCTACCGTGAGCCGCGCCGTGTAGACACCTGGCATCACCCACGGTCCCTCGGGCTCGCACTTCGTGTTGTACGGTGTGCCCGAGATCGGCAGCGAGCACTCGGTGCTCGACCGCGCGTAGTGCAGATCCCACGTAAAGCGCTGCAATCCCTGCTTCACGCTCGGGGCCATCACGGGCCGGAACCAATAGCGCGGCCAGTTCCCGGCGTCGGTCGGCACCGGTGTGGGATCACTGCTTGCAAAGGTGCGCACCACGCGCCCACCCGCGTTCAGGATCTCGAGCGTGACGCGCTGCGCATCACGCGACAAGTAGTAATCGATCATCGCGCCATCCGGCGGATTCTCCGCCCGCGGTTCATCGGGCGGCACCGGCGTGTCGGTGTACATCGAGTAGCGCACCCGCGTGGCGACCGCCGGCTTGAACAGCGTGGCCGGCGCAATCGCCGTAGTAGCGTTCCACTGCCGCAGCGCCGTCGTGTTGTCCAGAATCCAGAAGCCACGACCATGCGTACCAACCGCAATGTCGTCGTCCTTGATGATTAAGTCACGAATCGAAATGGCTGGCATGTTACCACGAAGCGAATGCCAGTGATCGCCGTCGTCGAGGGAAAACCAGACCTGCGTTTCACTGCCCGCATACAGCAGCCCGCGCCGCTTCGGATCCTCGCGCACCACGTTGATCGGCGCGTCGGTCGCGATGCCACTCACGATCTCTGTCCACGTGGCGCCACCATCGCGCGTGCGATAGATGTGCGGCCGCAGGTCATCAAGGCGAAGCGTGTTCACGGCTGCATAAGCCGTGGTCGCACTGAAGTGCGACGCGTCCATGATCGACACCTTCCACCACGCCCCGATCTGCGGCGGCGTCACGTTGCGCCACGTCGCACCACCGTTGTGCGTCACGTGAATCAGGCCGTCGTCGGTACCCGCCCACACCATATTCGAGTCCACGTAGCTCGGTGCAATCGTATACACCACGCCACGTCGCGTCGGCTTGGCACTCGGCGTGTTGGCGTACGTGCCCACACTGGCCGGGACTTCCCATGTTTCGCGCGACAAATCGTCGCTGAGCCGCTTCCACGTGGTGCCGCCGTTCACCGTGCTCCACACCACGTTCGTACCGTAGTACAGCTTGCGCGGGTTGATCGGCGAAAAAAGAATCGGCATGGTGCGCACACCGCGGAAATAATCGGGGCCACCACCGGCTGCGCCGCGCGTGCGCCCGATGGTCGGACTCACGTTCTGCGTCTGTCCCGTGCGACGATCAAAGCGCGAGACGGTACCACCGTACACGATATCGGGATTCAGCGGATCGGGGGCTACGTAGCTGTACTCGCTCGCCCCCACCGGACGCCAATCGCGATACGTGATGCTGCCGTCGTTGCCACGACTGCTCACGCAGGCTGAGCCCGATTCCTGCTGCCCACCGCACACGCGATACGGCCAGGCGTTGTCGGCCGTCACGTGATAGAACTGCGCGGTGCCCTGGTTGTACCACGAGCTCCACGTCTCGCCGTTGTTCACCGTGATCACCGCCCCCTGGTCGGCCACCAGCAGCATGGTGGTCGGCACCAGCGGATTGATCCACAGGCGCTGATAGTCGTCACCGCCCGGCGCGCCACGAAACGCGGTCCACGTCACACCCGCGTCGGTGCTCTTCCAAGCCACCACGTTCATCGAGTACAGCGTGTTCGGATCGCGCGGATCCACCGTCACCGCGGCAAAGTCGTCGCCGCGTCCGAAGATGCGATTGTCCGTCGTGGTGCGCGTCCACGTCGCACCGGCGTCGTCGCTGCGATAGAGCCCGCTCTTAGCGCCGGCCGTGGCGGTCACATAAATGCGCCGCGGGTCGCTGGGGCTGATGCCGATGCCAAGCCGGCCGAGTCCATCGGCCGTGGTCGGGAGTCCGCCCGCGAGCTGGGTCCAGGTGGCGCCACCGTCGGTGCTCTTGAACAGGCCGGAGTTGGCGCCGCTCCACGCCGCGTTCTCCCACGGCCCCTGCCGCGCCTCCCAGAGCACGGCGTACACCGTATTCGGATCATTCGGCGACAGCACCACATCCGCCCCGCCCGTGTTCTCGTCCCTGAACAGCACGCGTTCGAACGACTGCCCGCCGTTCACCGAGCGATAAATGCCGCGGTCGGGGTTCGGTCCGTACGGATGGCCCAGCACGGCCACAAACAACCGCTCGGGGTTGGTGGGGTCGATCGCGATGCGCGGAATCTGTTGCCCGTCACGGAGCCCCAGATGCGTCCAGGTGCGCCCGGCGTCGTTCGACCGATACATACCATTGCCGGTACTCAGATCGGGGCGCTGCAGCCCTTCTCCGCTGCCCACGTACAGAATGTTTGGATTGGACGGCGCTACTTCTACCGCGCCCACCGACCCCGTGTTCTGGTCGTCGAAGATGGGATTCCACGTGCGTCCAGCATCGTTGGTTTTCCAGACGCCGCCGTTGGTGGCCGCCATGTAGAACACATTCGGCTGCGATGGCACGCCCACCGCACTCTTCGTGCGGCCGGCGCGGAACGGTCCAATGTGTCGCCAGCGTGGCCCCTGCACGGCGCCGCTCGGGAAGGTGCCCTGCGCGGCCACGCCAACGGGCCCCACGAGCACGGAGAGCGCGGCCACCGCCGCGAAGGCGGGAAGAACGAGTCGAGGCAATCGGATCACGGGGATACCCGGAAGGTCAGCGAGAATTCATCGATGGACGGAAGTTACTGTCCCGGCCGCCATCAGGGATGAGTCCGGCGACGGTGGCTTGGCGGCCGACCCGCTCCGGCGTTATCCCCCACGAGGCCAATACTGCCGCGGGCACATAATCGGCGGTTGCCCGCTCATGCGCCCACGGCAGCAGTGCGCGCGCCATGTCCGTGCACAACAATTTCGGCTTCGGTACGATGCCCACTCGACCAAGATCCAACCGATCGGCATCCCAGCAGGCCAGCAACGTAGGATCGCCAGTGGTATGACCGTCGGTGTGCAACGCGCACGCCTCGTACAGCAGGTCGAAGCGGGCATCGTCGAGATGCACCAGCGAGCCGCGCAATGCTCGCGCCAGATCGCCCCCGCGCGTGCCATGCCCGTGGTCGACATCCTCGTTCACCCGACGCGAGTCGTGGAACAGCGCGAACAGCCGTACCACCTCGGCGTCGCCGCCATTCGCCTCGGCCACCCGTATGCCGTTCTCCAGCACGCGCGCCCAATGCACGACCCCGTGATCGCCGTGCCATGGCAACGCGTAGCCGCGAAGAATCTCCTGCAGCAGCAGCGCCAGATCATGCGTCATGCGCCGGTGACTCCCACCCATCGCTCGGTCATCTCCGCGCTACCGCTTCTCCACGTCAGCTAAAAACGCGCGCACCGCCGCGATGTAGTCCGCTGGCTTTTCACGCATCGCCGCATGCGCGGCGCCCGGAATCACCACTAGCCGTGCGTCGCGCATCGTCTTGCGAAATTCCTCGAGCGTCGTCGGGCGCGCTTCGTCGAATTCGCCGGCGATGAACAGCGACGGTTCGGTGATCTCGTCCATATCGGCCGAACGCGTCCACGATTTGAGCGAACCATTCGACAAGAACTCCGTCGGGCCCCACATCTGCCGATAGATCGTATCGTTCGAGACGACCCCTTTGCAGCGCGCAATCGTTGGTGTGGGCAACCGTTGCACGTGACGCGCATAGAACGAATCGGTCGCCGCTTGGTAGGCGGGTGAATCCAGCGTGCCGGCCTTCTCGTTCTCGTCGAGCACGTGCTGAATCGCCTCCGGCAACTGCTCGCGCAAACTGTCGGCATCAGCGATCCAGCGCGGCGTCGAGATAAGCGGGCTGCTGAAAATCACCGACTGCACACCCGTGGGCTTCGTGGCAATCATGTACTCCGCCGCTAGCGACCCACCCCACGAATGTCCAAGGAGATGCACCGCGTCGAGCTTGAGCGCGCGACGCACCGCGTCGACCTCCTGCACGAAACGCGGAAAATTCCAGAGCGACGTGTCGGTAGGATGTTCGGAGCGTCCCGAGCCCAGCTGATCGTAGAAGATCACGGGCCGCTCGTTGGCGAGCGGGGCCAGCACTTCGAAGCGGCATGACGTACCACCCGGGCCACCATGCATCGCCAGTAGTGGCACACCGGGACCGTTGCCGATCTTGCGGTACCACACCTTGCCGCCGGGCACATCGATCATGCCCTCTTCCGACGGGAACGTGTCAGTCGCCGCCGCTGCCAGAGTGCTATCGGTATCGGTATCGGCGCGCGGAGAACAGGCCGCGACAGAGCACGCCGCAGCGATGACGGTCGCGGCAACGACGCGCGAGGCGAAACGGAATGAGATCATCCGTCAAGTATGCGACGATGGCCGCCACTTGTCGAGCAAGTGACGGCCATCGTGCTCCTGCGTCGTACGCCCTTACATCGCCAGCGCCAGCAGATCCTGCAGCGCCTTCTTGAGCAGGTCGACCTTGGCCGGATCACAGCTGCGGCTGCCCTCCACATCCGTCACCAGCTTGGCCAACGCCGCGTTCCGCGCCCCGCCATTGGCCTTTTCAGCGGTCGCGATCTGCGCGCGGAGGTCACCGATCTTGGCCGGCGCTACACAGCCCTTCCGCTCCAGCTGATCGGTAAACGCCTTCGCCAGCGCGAAACTGGGCGGCCACGAAATTTTCGGCTGACCCTGCGCGTTCAGATAGTCCCACTTCACGGTGTTGGCCGCATCGATCTCGTTCTGCGAGATGAACTCGCTCGGCATCAACTGCGCCACGTCCATACCGCGCGCAATCTCCGAGCTCACGATGTTGCCGTTGTACCAGTACACCGACCACGAACCGCCCATCTCCATGCGCGTGCTGTCCACCGGACCACGGTCGAAGCTCGCGATCTCCTTCGGGTTGGCCGCATCGGTCCAGTCGAACACCGAAATGCCACCCTGATACCACGACTGGACCATCACGTCGCGCCCTGGAATCGGAATCAGCGAGCCGTTGTGCGCCACGCAGTTTTCGTTCTTGGTCTGGTACGTGGGGATCTTGTAGTAGCTCTGGAACACCAGCTTCTTGTTCACGATGTTGAAGATCGCGTTGGCGCCCCATTCCGGCTTGTCGAGCGCGCGGCACTTGGGCGAACCACCACCGCCCCATTCGTCGCTAAACAGCATCTTCGTGCCATCGTTGTTGAACGTGGCCGAGTGCCAGTAGGCAAAGTTCGAGTCGGCTACGGCATCTAGGCGTACCGGAGCGATCGGGTTGCTGATGTCGAGCAGGAGGCCGTGTCCTTCACAGGCGCCGCCAGCCAGCCCAAGCGCCGGGTACACCGTAATGTCATGGCACTGCGATCCTTCGCTTACCGTCGTCGCGATGGCCGGCGGCTTGTCCATGCCTTGCGCCGCCAGCATGCGCGTCACGAGCGCGTTCACCACCGGACGCGCCGCCGCACTATCCGCCGCGGTCGCCACCGTCGCGCCGCGCGCCTTCACGATGCTGTCGACCACCGGTTGCACCATCTGATTCGGCAAAATCATCTCTTCGTTCATGGCCGGAATCATGATCGTGAACGCCCCCTTGGCCTTGGCGGCATCCATGTCGGCCTTGTCGGCCGCCGAGGCACCATGGCCCTTGGCTGCGCCGAGACCCGCGAAAATATTCGCGCGCCCAACCACGGCCGCCGCCGCCGGATTCGCCAGCGGCACCTTGATGATTTCAATGCGCAACCGCGAGGAGTTCGCGTCACCACTGGGCGCGGCCACACACTCGGCCATCTCACCAGCCGGACGGATACCCGACGACCCCGACACGTAGATGTACACGTTGTTCTTGTCCTTCGGATCTTCGAGCACCGTGTGCGTATGCGAACCACGGCACGTCTGCACATTCGCCACCAACTTCGGCTCACGGATGTTGGTGATATCGAAGATGCGCACGCCGCGCACGCGATCCTTGCTCACCACATCCTTCACGCCGCCCGGCTTGCAATCAATACGGCCGTTCATCGCTTCGGCCGACATGAACATGAGATTCTTGTACACGCTCACGTCGTTCTGCGAGGCGGGGCACTCGTAGGCTACCACGAGCTTCGGCGCCGACGGATTGCTGATATCCCACACCACCGGGCCGTTGTAATTGCCCTGAATGACGTAGTTGCCCGTGAAGGCCAGGTCGGAATTGGTCTCGCCCAGGAACCCCTTGGGCGACACGGCCTTGCTCACGACCTTTAGGTTGGACGTGTACTCGGCCGCGTCGAACAGGCCGGCTTTTAAGGTGTTGCGGGGGTCGCTCGCGGGCGACGGTGCGGTCACCGGCTTTCGCGGTGCGCAGGCAGCAAAAGCGGTAGCGGCAGCAACGGCCAACGCAGCGCGGAGGAAAAGAGCGTGCATTCGGATTGGCGGGTGACGGGAGGAGGGAGAGGCATACGGCGCGACGATAGGGGGAGTCTATACACCGTTCGCGGCGTTTGTCAGGGCTGTGGGGACCCTACGGTGTGGTGGGACGGTTCGTTTCACCGGCGCCGCGCGCCGGTGCGCGATCAGCCGGTTCCACTACATTCCACCGCTATGCGATCATCCCCCTCCACCCGACGCCCGCGCCGATGACAGAGCCGCGCCCCGTTGATCCTTTACACGGCGTCACGCTCCAAGCGATGGTCGAGCATCTCGTCGAGCGATACGGATGGGATGGGCTGGCCGATCGCATCGAGATCCGCTGCTTCACGCACGATCCCAGCGTGAACTCGTCGCTCAAGTTTCTGCGC